>OOAN01000054.1_pt1 | contig 85810 bp, 59 predicted proteins | sample 1671301 | NCBI WGS metagenome assembly OOAN01 (sample SAMN06348142, study PRJEB24527) | human gut metagenome | biome: human gut; feature: ankylosing spondylitis patient; material: feces | host: Homo sapiens | place: China | collected 2015-10
TATTACGAGAAACACAAAATCAGAATGACGCAGATGACGCTAATGACGCTGAATCTGGGATATGGTATAGGGATATCCTCAAAACAGCGTCACAAGCGTCATCAGCGTCACTATCGTCACGCAAGAACAGCGAGGGGGTCTGGGGTACACCCCAGAAATGTGCATGTGGATGACCACATGCTATGCTAGCAAAACATGTCTACCCCCAAAACGATGACAAACAAACCCGATACCCGCACAAATTCGTATATGCTCTCAAGAGTGAATCACTTCTGATTCATCCAAAAATCTTGACTCGAAAAAGTGAATCGGTTCTGATTCATTCCCTGCGATGGCCAGCCAAAAATTACAATTGCATCACGAAAATTACAATACGCAGATTCCACGGCACGCTATACTGGATACAGAATTCATTCGCGAGAGGGAGGAAAACTGTATGCGTGCAAAATTGAGCAACTTACAAAGTATCCCGCAGGTGGTTGCGGAGATGACGCTGGAGGAAAAGCTGGATATGGTCGGCTGTTATCGCGCCTGTCACACGCGCCCCATCCCGGATATGGATATTCCGACCATTTATCTGATGGACGGCGCAACCGGTCTGAACGGCAGTCACGTTGTGCTGGACTATCTGACAGACCCCTGCCGTGCCGATGACCCCAGAACGGCCTATGCCACACCCGAGATGATAGCACTGAACCGTGTGGATCTTAAACAGGCGGCAGAAACCTATAAAAACGATGCCTTGATGAGTGGACTTGTGCAGCAGGCAGAAAAATACCGCCCCGGTGGGCGGCAGCATATCAGCTTTCCGTCCGGCATTAACATCGGTGCGGCATTCGACCCTGTCGGTGCCGAGACCATCGGCCGCGCGGTCGGACAGGAACTGCGAAATGCAGGTGTAGATGTCTGCTTTGGCCCGAATGTGGATATTGCGAGGGACCCTCTGGGTGGGCGCAACTACGAAATGTACGGCGAGGACCCAGAGCTGGTAGCACAGACCTCGTCTGCTTTTGTGCGCGGAATGCAGAGTGCGGGCATTTCTGCCTGTGCCAAGCATTTCCTTGCCAATAATCAGGAAACAAACCGCAATACAACCTGTTCGTATTTGTCCAAACGGGCGATGATGGAGCTTTACACCCGTGGCTTTGCGGCAGCTATCGAGGAGGGACACATCCGCTGTATTATGAGTGCCTATAATGCAGTGAACGGCGAGTTTACCTCCTACAGCAAAAAGCTGTTGACGGATTTGCTGCGAGGAGAATTGCACTTTGATGGGGCGATTGTAAGCGACTGGGGCGCAGCCGGGCAGGACAAAGCCGGTACGCTGGCGGCCGGTATGGATTTGATTCAGCCGGGTCCAAACGATATGGCAGCTTGCAAACAGGCCGTAATAGAGGGGATACTGCCTGAAGAAACGCTGGATGACCGCGTTGCCCATATTTTGCAGCTGATTGTAGAAATTAAAGAGAATCAACGCAGAATTGCAGCTGAATATGATGCGGATGCCATTTTGAAAACCGCTTGCGAAACGATTGAAAATGGTGCGGTATTGCTCAAAAATGAAAACGACACACTGCCGTTGGCCGAGGATGCCAGAACGGTATTCTGGGGTGCGCGCAGCTGCGATACACTGGAATGTGGTTCCGGTTCTACAGCAGTAGAAACCGACCTGCACAGCAATGTGCTGGAGGAATACAGAAAAATACGCGGCACAACGTATTTTGAGGAGTGGGCCGATGCTGATACGCTGGTGTACACAGCAGCGGCTCCCGCCGGTGAAAATGTAGACCGGGAATGTATGGCGGTAGAGGAGCAGGACAGAAACCGCATGACCGAGGTGCTGAAACAGGCAAAAGAAAAGGGACTGAAAACCGTAGTGCTGCTGAACATCTCCGGCCCGGTAGAGTTGGGGGACTGGCTGCCATACGCTGATGCGATTCTTTGTATCTTTATTCCGGGCTGTATGGGTGGTGTGGCTGCAGCAAGGCTGCTGACCGGGCTGGCAGAGCCGGGCGGCAGACTGCCGGTAACCTTCCCGCTGCGCTATGAGGACACACCCGCCTACCCGAACTTTCCCGGGGAAGGGAACGACGCCTATTACGGTGAGGGCGTGTTTGTGGGCTACCGCAGCTATACCAAGCGCAAGCTGGCCGTACAATACCCCTTTGGGCACGGCTTGAGCTACACGCAATTCTCGGTGGAGCTATGCGAAAAAGAGCTCCACTGGAACTTGAAAGAGCAGGACACTTTGTATGTGCCTGTCAAGGTCAAGAACATCGGCAGCCGCGCGGGCAGCCAAGTAGTACAGCTGTATTGCCACGAGGAAAAACCGCATATGCTGCGCCCGGTCCGGGAGCTGGTCGGTTATGCAAAGGTTTCGCTGAATCCTGCGGAGGAAACCATCGTCCGTGTGGCGGTCAGCAAAAAGGCGCTGCGGTGCTATGATGTTGTAAAGGATAGCTGGGTGCAGCCGATTGGTGCGCATACGCTCGAGCTGGCACTGTCTGCCGAAAACATTCTGGAATCGGCAGCGCTGACAATCGAGGGAAAAAATCCCTATCCACTCAGCGGAGAGAGCACCATCGGTGAAATTCTGGAAAATCCGGCGGCGAAGGAGCTGGTCAACCAGTTCACCAACGGAATGTTTACCTCGCTGCCCAAAGAGACACTGGATTTTATGGTGTACCGCAAGCTGAATGATATTCTTTCAATGGGTATGATTCAGGTAATCCCGGATACCGTAAAGCTGCACGCAATCCTGCAGGGGCTGTATGCACAGCTTGCAGAGCTTTAAACGAAAAGGAGACAACAATGAGCTTTCCGAAAAATTTCCTTTGGGGTGCGGCCAGTGCTGCTTACCAGATTGAGGGTGCCTACAATGAGGACGGCAAGGTTCCCGGTATCTGGGATGCTTTGAGCGCCGGACACGTAAAGCACGGCGAGAACGGCAACATTGCCTGTGACCATTATCACCGCTATAAAGAGGATGTAGCCCTTTTGAAAAAGCTGGGTGTCAAGGCTTATCGGCTTTCTGTCAGCTGGCCTCGGGTAATGTCGGGGCCGGACACGGTAAACCCCAAGGGGCTGGAATTTTACAGCAAGCTGGTGGATGAGCTGAAGGCTGCCGGGATTGAACCGATGGTTACGATATTCCACTGGAATCTGCCGATGTGGGCGCACGAAAAGGGCGGCTGGTACAGCGAGGAAATCAGCGATGATTTTGCAAACTATGTTCGCGTGCTTTCTGACGCCCTGTCTGACCGAGTGCGCTATTGGTTTACCGTCAACGAGCCGGCAAGCTTTGTCGGCAACGGCTATTTTACCGGGATGCACGCGCCGTTTGAAAGCCTGATGCAGGCACAGCCCGCCGAGATGATGACAAAGCTGGCGGCGCTGACAAAAAATGTCCTGCTGGCGCACGGCAAGGCGGTCCGCGTACTGCGCAGCCGTGCCAAGCAGAGCCCGCAGATTGGTATGGCGCTGAACGGCAGCGTCTATCTGCCGCAATCGGAATCGACTGCGGATGTGGAAGCCGCGCGGGCGCTGACCTTCCCGGAGCAGGCATTCTTCCCACATTTCAACTGGTGGGCAGACCCGGCTGTGCTGGGGCGCGTTCCTGCGGTGCTACAACCGTTTTTCACCGCGGAAGAATTGAAAATAGCCTGCCAGCCGCTGGATTTCTTTGGTTTTAACTGCTACAATTCGTCCGACTATGACGAGTATACGGGACCAAACCCGGCAGTGAAACCGGGAATGGCACGCACCACTATGGAGTGGCCAATCACGCCGGACGCCCTGTACTGGGCCTCACGATTCCTGACAGAGAGGTATCATCTGCCGGTGATGGTGACGGAAAACGGTATGGCCAATATTGATTTTGTCATGAGTGACGGCGCTGTGCACGACCCCCAGCGCATAGACTTTGTCAAGCGCTACTTGGCGGGATTGCAACATGCAGTGGACGAAAGAATCCCTGTGATGGGGTACCTGTACTGGTCCATTATGGATAACTTTGAGTGGGCCGAAGGCTACGATAAGCGCTTTGGGCTTATCTATGTAGATTACCAGACCCAGCAGCGCATCCCGAAGGATTCCTTCTATTGGTATGCGGATGTTATAAAAAACAACGGATTATCTTGATTTCGAATGGTGTTGCCTACGATATTGCATCGGGGTAACACCATATTCTTTTTTGAAAACGTTCTGGAAATAGCTTTGGCTGGAAAAGCACAGATAGCTGCTGATTTCCGCTAGCGTCATTTCTGTATAGTGCAAAAGGCTCCGGGCCTCGTCCAAGCGGCACTCCGCAATGTAAGTGCCCAGCGTTTTCCCAGTTTCCTTTTTAAATAGATTGCCTGTGTAGGAAACGCTGCGCCCGATAGAAGAAGCCACATCGTCAAGACTGATGGGCACATTGATGTGGTTGTGAATATAGCACATACAGGCATGTACTTCGCGGCTTACATCATTTGGAATATGTGTTTCGCTGATACGCCGACAAAAATCCATGGCTGCGGTCATGTAAAGCCGGTCAATTTCCGGTATGGTAGAGGCGCGCTCACAGTCCATGGTATAGCTGTCCAACAGCTGGTATGTCAATTCCACATCTAAGCCCGCAGGAATGGCGGCCAGCATACCGATTTTGGTAATGGTGCCGATGAACAAATTCTTTGCCTGCCGCAAAGGAGTTTCTGCCATTGTGCCTCCGTTCAGACGTGCTGCGGCATCCTGCAGCAAAAAAGCCTCCAGCTGTTCCGGGTCGCCTTGGCGAATACGCTCGTAAAACATCTGCTCCCACTGGTAGGTATTATGATATGTTTCTGTTTCCTTGCGTTCCATCATCGTTTGCGCCACATTACAGCCAACGGACAGATTCTCTCTGTCCTCCATCAAATCAAAGTAGATGGCAGGGTCAAGAATTTCTCCGTCTACGCAGTAGTAGAGATAAGCAGCCTTGTCAAAAAATTCAAGCAGACTTACATTCGGGGCTGCCTCCAGAATACTGCTTGCAGCGTTCTTTTGCGTGGAAGGGATCGCACACTCCTCCATATAGGACTGCACGGTGGTCGCACTGATTCGCCCATTGTAGACGGGTCCTATGATAATCTGCCATCCGCCGTTAAGAAGCATCTTCGCGTAGGCGGCGTGACTGGGTGAGGAGATGATATCCAAAGCGCAGTCCCGGGAGCTTGCCTGAAAAAGGGATTGCGTGTTTCTGTCCGGTGCAACGGGATATTGCAGCTGGCAAATACCGTCTGCATCATACAGCGAAAAGGCAATTCCTTCCGCACGGTAGAATAGCATACAAAGGTTTGTAATGCGTATAAAGCGTTCTGTATCCATAGAAAAGCCCCCTGCATTGATAGTTATATTTTACAATCACAAATCAAATAATGCAATATCCAAACGCGGCAGACTGCTATACTGATAGCAGAAAAGGGGAGCGGTTCCCCGAAATAACAGGAGGAAAACAAAATGGCATTTGGTAAAAAAGCGCGCCCCACGGTCGATAAGGACGGTGCAGCGCTGGTCATGCGCGGACGTGACTATCTGGCTGATTTTTCCGGACAGCTCGGTCTGGGCATTATGGCAAACCTGGTCGGTCAGCTGCAATACTTCTACACCGACAAAGTCGGTATTGCAGTTGGCTCGGTAGGTATTGTCATGGCCATTGCCAAGATTGTCGATGCACTGACAGACATCTGGTTCGGCAATATTATCGACCACTCTAAGGGTGGCAATATGAAGTACTATAAGTGGATGCTGCGCATGGCGGTCCCGGCCGCAGCCATCACGGTACTGATTTTTACGGTGCCTATCGGGGCAGGGCAGCTGCCGGCTGTGCTGTATGCACTGGTTACCAATCTGTTGATTACGGCGGTCATTTACACTATGATTGCCACGCCTTTTTCTGCGACTATGATTGTGCGCACACAGAGCCAACAGGAACGCGGTAAGATGGGCATTTATCGTGCAGTAGGCAACTATGTCTCCGGCATGGTCATTGCGATTGCGACCATTCCGGTAACCAATATGCTGGGCGGCACGCAGCTTGCGTGGATTAAGTACGGTGCTGTGATGGCGCTCGTGGTTCTGCTTACGCTTTTGATTTGCTACCGCAACGGCAGCAAGGCTATGCGCAAAGCTGCAGAGGAAACCGTGCAGGCCATGCCGGAGGAAGAGCCGGTCGAGTTTGCGACCGCTGTCAAGTGCCTGTTTGGCAACAAATACTGGGTTATTGTGCTGCTGTTTAACCTGATTACCTCGGTATCTACCGCAATTACCTCTGCATCCGGTGCGTATTACTGTAAGTGGATTTTCGGCAATGATAATCTGGTCGGCATTATCGGCGCACTTGGTTTGCTTTCTACGGTGCTTGGCTTTGCACTGTCAAACCTGATTATCGGAAAGCTTGGCATCCAACGCACCATCTACATGGGGCTGCTGGGGTATGCTGCCAGCTGCGCGCTGAGATGCTTTGTCCCGACGAATTTGCCGGTATACGCGGTAAGCGGTCTGATTGGCAGTTTCCTGCAAATTCCGCTGATGTGTCTGTATGGCGTTCTGCTGGCTATGGCCGTGGACTACAACGAATACAAATACGATAAAAAGCTCGTTGCGGTTTCTTCCGGTGCGATTGGCTTTGGCAGCAAGGTCGGCAACGGTCTGGGTGCATTGATTCTTTCCGGGTTCCTGATGCTTGGTGCCTATGATGCCACCCTGACAGAGGCAACCACTTCCATGCGGGTTGCAATTTATGGTTTTTCCAACTATCTTCCGATTGTTCTGAACGTAGGTATGTTCCTGATTTTCCGCGGCTTTGACTTAGAGGAAAAGCTGCCCGCCATGCGCGCCGAGGTCGAAAAGCGCCACACAAAGAATGAGGAGAACTGATCTATATGAAATTTACAATTCCTGCAAATGCAGCGGCAAAGCCGTTCAAAAAGCATTGGAAGTTTTGCGTCGGCAGCGGTCATGCCGCGTTGGCCATGCGCACGGATTACTGTGAGCAGCTAAAACAGATTCACGATGATTTAGGCATTGAGCGTGTACGCTTTCACGGAATTTTCAGCGATGATATGCACACCTATGACACAATGGCTACGGTTATGCCCATGCCGGGCGCAGAGCAGATGCCGTTCTATGAAAGCAGCTTCCGGCTGCCGGGGCTTGTGTATGACAATGTACTGAAAGCCGGCATGAAACCGTTTGTGGAATTGAGCTTTATGCCCAGCCAGATGGCAAAACGCCCGACACGCGGTACATTTTACTGGAAGCCCTGCATTGCACCGCCCAAGGATGAAGCGCAGTGGCAGGCACATATTCAAAAATTCATCCGTTTCTTGCTGAACCGCTACGGCAAGGAGGAAGTGGAAAGCTGGTTCTTTGAGGTCTGGAACGAACCGGACCTCAAGACGCCGTTCTTTGACGGCACGCAGGAAGAATACTTCCGGCTGTACGAAATTACCGCGCGGGCCATCAAAGAGGTGGATGACAAGCTGAAGGTCGGCGGCCCGGCCACCAGCAACAGCAAATGGATTTCTGCCTTTGTGCAACACTGCAAGGAGCATTCTCTGCCGGTGGACTTTATCACAACCCACCAGTATGCGGGGGACCCCATCAGCGAGATGTGCAATCAGACGGATGACGACCATATCAAAAACACGGAAGAAATCCAGCAGGAATATGAAGTCGATATGGCACAGCTGTTTGCCGGCTTAAAGCCGGAAGATGGCCTGCTGCCGATGTTCCGCCGCGTTATGCCGGAAAATACCGAAACTGCAGATCTGAACCGCGATCTGCTGCGTGATGCCGCCTTGCAGGTGCGGCAACAGGCCAACGGTCTGCCGGTTTACTACACCGAGTGGAACGCCTGCGCCACCTTTGGCGCGCCGGGCAATGATACTCGCAAGATTGCCGCCTACGATGTGCGCGCGGCCCTCTGCGCCGAGGATGCACTGGAGGGCTCCAGCGTGTGGTGCTTCAGTGATATTTTTGAGGAACTGCATCCTTTCCCGGAGGAATTTCACGGCGGCTTTGGTATGATGTCGCAGCACGGAATCCCCAAGCCGGTTTACCATGCACTGCGTCTGCTGGGGCAGGCCGGGGATAAACGGCTGGAGCTGCCCGGCGCACTGGACGGCGAGGTGAGTGTGGCAGCGTTCCGCGATGCTGCCGACACACAGCTTACCGTGCTGGCTACCAAACAGAACCTGCACCACTTTGCAGGGCAAAACACCCCGGCCACCCCGGTGGAGATCGAGGTCGAACTGGACGCAAAGCCGCAGAGCGTGCAGCTTTGCCGCATCGACGAGGAACACGGCAACCCGCTGAAGTGCTGGCAGGCAATGGGTGAGCCGGAGGACATGACCCCGGCGCAGGTACAGCAAATCACAGCAGAAAGTGCAGTCGCGTATGAGAAACTGCCGTTCACCTATGAAAACGGGGCTGCCCACGTTACGTTCTCTCTTGGCACAAATGATATTGCGTTTGTCCGTTTCGTAAAATAATCGGCAGGGTGCATCCGCGTTGATGCACCCTGTATTTTTTAAGGAGTTGGCTATGATTTTTGATTTTAACAATGATTGGCTATTCTGTCGGCAAGACGGAGAACCCAAAACCGTAACGTTGCCGCATGATGCCATGCTGGAGGAACCGCGGCAGAAAAACTGCCACAATGGCAAAGACTGCGGCTATTTTCCCGGTGGGAAATATAGCTATGAAAAACATTTTGCTGTCCCCCAAGAATATCCGGAACAGAAAGTCAGCATTTTGTTTGAAGGTGTTTATCAAAATGCCGTTGTATATTTGAACGGCGAGCCGGTCGCAAAACACCGGTATGGCTATACGGAATTTACCGCAGACATTACCGGAAAAGTGCGGGAAGGGGAAAACTTTCTGCGTGTGACGGTGGACAACAGTCTGGAACCGAATTGCCGCTGGTATACAGGTAGCGGAATTTACCGCCCTGTCAGCCTGATCATCAAGCCCAAAAACGCGGTGAAACCCGTAAAAATCCGGACCGTATCGCTGCATCCGGCTGTGATTGAGGTTGCCACAGAAACAGAAAACGCGTCTGTAGAAATCTGGGACGGTGAAACATGCATTGCCAAAGGAGCCCCGGGAACTATTCCATTGCCCGAGGCAAAATTATGGGATGCCGAGCATCCGAACCTGTATACCTGTGTGGTCAAAACGTCGGATGACGAGGAAAAATTTCCTTTCGGTATCCGAACTTTGACGTGGAGTGCGCAGAACGGCCTGTGTGTGAACGGCAACACGGTCAAGCTGCGCGGCGGGTGTATCCACCACGACAACGGTATTCTGGGAGCCTGCGGTTTTGCCGAGGCGGAAGAACGGCGCATCCGCATTATGAAAAAGGCGGGTTACAACGCCGTGCGCTGCGCCCATAATCCGGCAAGCCGCGCCCTGCTGGATGCCTGTGACCGCCTTGGTATGTATGTTATGGATGAGGCCTTTGACGGCTGGTTTACTCCCAAAACATACCATGACTATTCCCGCATTTTTGAAAGCGCTTGGCGGGAGGATTTGTCCGCCATGATTCAAAAAGACTATAACCACCCCAGTGTGGTGCTATATTCCATCGGAAATGAAGTTACAGAAACGGCCTGCGAACAGGGTGTGCAGACGGCAGAACAAATGACCGCGCTTGCACACGCACTGGACAATACCCGCCCGGTTACAGCCGGAATCAATGTACTTTTGAATGTCTATAACCAAAAGGGCATCGGCGTATATAAAGAAACCGAATCCTATAAGCCGGAGCCTTTGCCGCCGAAAAAGCAGGAAGAAAAGAAAAAGGAATCCGGCTCCGCTTTTTTCAATATGGTGATGCAGCATCTGGGCCCCTTGATGTTCTATATGAGCAAAGGCAAAAAAGGTGATGCCGCCTGCCGTGCCGTGGCAGAAAAGCTGGATATTCTTGGTCTGAACTACGCTGCCTCGCGCTATGAGGAGGATTGTCTGACCTACCCAAACCGCATTATGGTCGGCAGTGAAACCATCATTGGAGAACTTCCCTACAACTGGGAACAGGTCAAGAAACACCCTGCGGTTATTGGTGATTTTGCATGGGCCGCTATTGACTATCTCGGTGAGGCCGGCATCGGGCAGATGATTCCGCAGGATACGCCGGGGCTTCCGATTGCAGCAGGCAGCGGTGCGATTGATTTAACGGGAAACATTACAGCGGAAAGTTATTTCCAGCAGGCGGTGTGGAGCCTGCGCAAAGCACCTTACTTGGGTGTGCGCCCGGTCAACTGGAACGGCAGAAAAATGACGGGCAGCGCGTGGCGTATGACGAACGCCGTGGAAAGCTGGACGTGGCCCGGATGTGAGGGGCAGAAAGCCACGGTGGAAGTGTACAGCGATGCAGAATTTGTGGCGCTGTACTGCAATGATACGCTGATTGGCAAAAAGCGCACAAAGAAATTCCGCGCGATTTTCAAGCTGCCCTACAGACCCGGCACACTGAAAGCCGTGGCACTGGATAAAAGCGGAAACGCCCTTGGAGAAACCACACTGCAAACAGCTGGACAGAAAACCCGGCTGCATCTTTCCCCGGAGAAAACGACCTTGCGCGCAGACGGTCAATCACTCTGTTTTATCCCCATCACGCTGACCGATGCGGCAGGCATCTGGAAACCGTGCGCCAACGCAAAGGTTCATCTGGAAATCGAAGGACCGGCTGCCTTACAGGCCCTCGGCAGTGCTGCAACACAGACGGATGAAACCTACCTCGGCAGCAGCCACACCACATGGCTCGGACGCGCTTTGGCTGTCATTCGTGCCGGAACCGAGCCGGGCAAGGTGCGCGTCACGGTCACGGCAGAAGGGTACGAGCCGCAATATGTGGATTTGACGGTGGAGTAAAAAGGCGGACTTTAATGCTAAAATTATACGATTTAACAACAGAATACAAACGCGAACCGCTGGGTTGGACGAGGCGCAGCCCCGCTTTGGCTGGAAGCTGGACAGCGACCAGCAGGACACCGTGCAGGCGTCCTACCGACTGCAAATCGTGCAGGGCGGGGATGCTGTGTGGGATTCCGGCACGGTGGCGAGTGCGCAGAGTATTCTGAACGAGTACCTCGGTCCCAATCTTGCGCCACGCACCGAATATACATGGTCAGTCACCGTGACGGACAACCACGGCGAAACCGCCGAGGGCACAAGCCGGTTTGAAACGGGCTTGCTGAACGGCAGCGCGTTTGAGGGTAAGGCACAGTGGATTACCCACACGCTGGACAAAGCCAACCCCGTCAGTCCGGTGCTGTATAAGGACTTTGTCGTTCAGGACAATGTCAAAAAAGCGCGTCTCTATGCAACCGCACTGGGTATGTATGAGGCGGAAATCAACGGCGAGCCTGTGGACGATACCTATTTCCACCCCGGCTGGACCAACTACCACAAGCGTCTGCAGTACCAGACCTATGATGTAACGCTGCACAGCGGCAAAAACCGCGTGGCGCTGACGCTGGCGAACAGCTGGTACAAGGGCAAGCTCGGCTTTATGCCGCAGCCCGACCACTACGGCGACACCACCGCCGCACTGGCGGCGCTCTGCATCACCTATGAGGACGGGCATGAGGAATGGCTCGGTACCGATGAAAGCTGGCTCTGCACGACCGGTGCAGTGCAGGCCGCGGAAATATACGACGGCGAAACGCAGGACTTTACGGCAGATCCCGCCGTACCAAAGCCCGCCAAACTGTTTGACTACGGCTTTGACACCGTCGTTGGGCAGGAGAACGAGCCGGTGCGCTGCCTGCAAAGGCTGCCGGTCATTAAGGAGTTCACCACCCCAAAGGGCGAGAAGGTCTATGACTTCGGCCAGAACCTGACCGGCTGGGTAGAAGTAGAAATCTATGGCGAGCAGGGGCAGAAGCTTACCCTGCGCCACGCGGAATCGCTGGACGAGAACGGGAACTTTTACACCGAAAACCTCAGCTGGGCAAAAGTGACCGACACCTATATTTTGGGCGGCGGAAAGCAGACGCTGCACCCGCATTTTACCTGGCACGGCTTCCGCTATATTTGCGTGGAGGGGCTGCAATACGGGCAGAATGTGCAGTTTACGGCGTGCCACCTCTCCACGGATTTGGCACAGACCGGCCATTTTACCTGCTCTGACAAACGGGTGAACCGGTTGCAGCAGAACATCCAGTGGAGCCAGCGCGATAACTCTGTGGACATTCCCACCGACTGCCCGCAGCGCAGTGAGCGTCTGGGCTGGACGGGAGATGTGACAGCGTTCTGCCCCACAGCCGCCTTTAATGAGAACATCATGCCCTTTATGACCAAGTGGCTGCGTGACCTCGCCAGCGAGCTGGGTCCCGATGTCAGTATGCCGCAGGTCGTGCCGAATATCTTGGGCAATCAGCAGGACGGCGCGGCGTTCTGGGGCGATGTGGTGACGGTATTGCCGTGGACGCTCTACCGCGCCTACGGTGACAAGCGCATTTTGTAGCACAGCTACGACAGCATGAAGCACTGGGTCGAGTTTATCGAGAGCCAGTGCGGCGAAAACGGGCTGTGGCAGACGGGCTTCCAGTACGGCGACTGGCTGGGGCTGGACGCCGAGGCGAACGCCTTGGGTGATGAGCGCAAGGGTGCGACGGATGACTACTTTACCGCCAATGTCTGCTTTGCGTGGAGCTTGCAGATCCTTGCGGATACCGCCGCCGTTTTACAGTACGCCGAGGACGCGCGCCGCTGGAGCCGCCGCCGTGAGGAGCTTGTGCGGGCATTCCGCGCCGAGTATGTGACCCCCACCGGGCGTCTTGTCAGCGAAACGCAAACCGCCCTGATCCTGGCGCTGCACTTTGACATGGTGCCGGACGAGTTCCGCCCGCGCCTTTTGGACGCGCTGGAAAAGAACATCGGTGCGCATAAAACGCATCTGCTGACCGGGTTTGTCGGCACGCCGTTTGCCTGCCTGACCCTGTCCGAAAACGGCAGGCACGAACTTGCCGGCAGGCTGCTTTTGCAGGAGGACGACCCCAGTTGGCTGTATGAGGTCAAGATGGGTGCAACCACCATCTGGGAGCGCTGGAATTCCATCCGCCCGGACGGCAGCTTCAACCCCGCCAACATGAACAGCCTGAACCACTACGCCTATGGCTCCATCGGCAACTGGCTGTACACCAAGCTGTGCGGACTGGAAATTCTGGAGCCCGGTTACAAGAAGTTTGCCCTGCGCCCGCAGTTTATCAAGGGCATCACCCACGCCGAGCTGACTTACGAGAGTGTCTACGGCAAAATTGCCATTGCGTGGCGGTGCGAGGGCGGCAAGATCACGGTGGATGCCACGATACCCGCCAACACCACCGCCGAGCTGACTCTGCCCGAACAGACCGAAACGCTGACTTTGGGCAGTGGCAGCTATCGCTATGAGTATGCCACCGAAACCAGCTTGGAAATAGACCGCTATTCGTTGGAAACCCCGCTGCGCGTCATCATGGAACACCCGGTGGCACAGGCGATTTTCCGGCAGTACGCGCCGGAATTTCTGGAAAATCCGATGTTGGAGTATGTGAAAGACGAGCCTATTACAGCCCTGCTTGCCTACGGAGAATCCATGCGCCCGCTGTTTGAGCAGGTGCTGACTGCCATGAACCAAGCTGATAAGCGGTGAGTCTGTATAAATTATACTACGCCCAACATGAAAACTGCAATCGCAAGTTGTACTCTCCGGTGTTAAGTTGTATGCATCACTGCAAGATTACAGTAGCAAAAATTCGTTTTTTGTAGTTTTACGGATAGGATACGATAGTATCTTAGTATTCTATTTATTTAGTATTTATTTGTGTTGGATTTACCTGTACAGGGAAATCCAGTCTAGGTAAAAGCCTTTGTGGTAAAATAAAAAATCCTCGGAAGGCGGGGATTTTGGGGCGGTATTTGGCGGGACGGTACACTGCGCCGATAGGCTGCGAACTCCCGCAAATCGGGGCGTTTCTCGCGGCAAAAGGGGCGGTGTGCGGGGATGGCGTGGAGTAGTGCTTGCGTACAACTTCTTGCCGGAGAGTAAAACTTATATACCGGTTCGTTGGGCTTTTCCTGCGCGAGAACCTCGTGATATTGGTATCCGCATTTCTCAATGGAACCAAAGCTGCGCATTTATTTGATCGGTGCGTATGAGAATCTGTCTCGCAGATTTGCCCCCCAAAACTGCCCCCAAAAGGGCTTGGAACGGGTCGGCACCGTATAGCACCCTTTTGTACACATGGGACAAAACCCATTCTGAGCCTTGGTACGCAATACCACCAAACCCAACAAAACAGCACTGTAACGCACAAACTTTGAGTTTCTCATAACCCGGAGGTCGCAGGTGAATAGGTTCCCACTTTTGAACCCGGTAACTCCGGTTTGAAGGTGGGAACTTTTATTTTTATAAGCAGCCAGAATAGAACGCCGATTCATATTGGTTCGGCGTTTTCATGTTTAGTTTTCTATGCGGGCGTTGGCTGTTGTAGAAATTGATATATTCGTCCAGAACGGCTTGCAGTTCCTGCGGTATGCCATACAGGTGGTGATAAAGCGCCTCCTTTTTCAGCGTGTGGAAAAACGACTCGCAGACGGAATTGTCGTAAGGTGTGCCGGGTGTGGAAAAGGATTGCTTTATATGAAGCTCTTTTAAATGTGCGCGGAAAATGTAGGATGTATACTGTGCGCCTTGGTCGCTGTGGAACATCAGATCTTGCGGGGGGTCCCGAGACTGGAAAGCGTCATCAAAAGCAGCAAGCGTAAGAGCTGTGTTGATGGAATCCGATATGCTGTACGAAAGTATACGCCGTGAGAACAGGTCCAGCACCACGCAGATATAGTAATATTGGTCGAGCACTTTGATATAGGTGATGTCGCTGACCCAAATTAGATTGGGCTGAGGCTGGTCAAATTGGCGTGCTAACAAATTTCTGAAATAAGCACGCGGCAGACTTTTTTGATGCTCGGCCTTGCAGCGCGGTTTTGCAACGGATAATCCCATCTCATTCATAAGACGAACGATGCGCTTTTCACTGACTTTGTAGCCTAGTTCTGCAAGTTTGTGATGAATTGGCTTTCTGCCAAAACGGTTCTTACTGTCGTGGAAGATTTGACGAATCAGAGGCTTCAGCTTTTCATCATTTATCTCATAAGAAGTCCGTTGCCCCGCTCTCCGTTTTCGGTTGTAGTAAGTTCCGCGCGGTAGGCTTAGAGCATCGCATAAGACATGGATGGAATAGCGCCCGCACAATGCATTAACAGCAGCTACTTTTTCGTCGATGGAGGCTTTACTGCCGCACGGACACTGCCGAAGGACCTCTAATTCCAGCGCAAGTTTTTCAAGGTGGCGCTTAGATTTGTGGCTGGTTGCCCGGTTGGTGGTAATAGCCGCATGTACGGGATGAGCTTTATCAAATTTCTGCTTCCATGTAAAGAATGTGCTTTCAGTCATGCCATACTTGACTTGTATTTCCGCGAAAGAGTGACCGAGCTCGTAGAAAAGAACGGCTTCATCTTTGATAGATTGCGAGTAATGCTTTTTGCCCATTGGTGAACTCCTTTGCTAAAATAGTGTGAGGATTCCAGTATAGCAAAGGAGGCGAGAAAAGTATAATTTATAGGCGATATTTCGACGTTCTATACTGTGAATATGTGCTAATTTTAAGGGAACGACTACATACAGAACAAAGGAGAAAAGCATGGATTTTATTAGCACAGGCACAGAGATACTTAAACAGGAAAACGTACTTACGCCGCGGCAAAAAGATATTATTGATACGGAAAAGGAAATGTTAAAATCTCCGTTCGATAGGAATACTGCGATTGGACAAGTAGAGAAAAATTGCATGAGCTATCCCGAACTGGCATTAGGAGTGACTGTGCCGATTGCGATAAGGGGACGTTCATTAGAACAAATGACGAATGATGATATACTAAAAATACTGCAATTGCAGTTTGGAATCCTGATGGCGGAAGAAGGGGTAAGAGGCATAAGAAATCAGTGATTTGCAAATCATAAATGGGACAAAATGCGAGTCATAAAATATAAGAAATCAAAGATATAACAAGTATAGAAAAAGGAATGTTGGAAACAACTTGAAGCCAACAGACCCTTTCGCTTTACTAAATAATGGATTTGAAGCGAATGCAACGACTATTTCTATTACACATACAATCAATGTGTTAGGCGGGATAGAGGAAATATGTATTTCTGATAATGGTAGTGGAATTTGTTTCGAAACGATTCAGGATACATTTGGAGCGTTTCTGGCTTCGCAGAAGAATGCACTTTCTCTCAAAATTAAATCAAAAGTGAATCAAGGCAAGGGGCGATTTGCGGGATTTTCTTTTGCAAATAGAATCAAGTGGGATACAGTTTGCGCGGAAAATGGTAAAAATGTTCAATATTCAATTTCCGTTTACAGTGAAAATAAAAACGAATATGAAGTTACAGAAAAAGCATTGACCGAAAGATCCACAGGAACTACGGTAATTATTGGTAATGTGGATCAGATACTGCCAGAACAGGTAACGATTTTAGCGTTGGAGGATACACTATTAAAAGAATTTGCATGGTACCTTTATCTTAATAAGGAAAGAAATGTTGAAATACTGGTCAACGGTGAACGCGTAGACTATACGAAATACATTGATACCAGATTTAGCGCAAAAAAGGATTTGCTGATAGACGGTATTGGATTAAAGATTGACGTTGTAGTTTGGAAAGAAAAAATTCGAGAGAAATTTTGTATATATTTTATGAATCTTGAGGGGGTGTTAAAAGGGAGAGATACGACATCATTCAATAGGAATACAGTGAACTTTAACCATAGTGTATTTGTAAGATCACTCTGTTTTGATAGAGACAGTGACACTTCTTTAACGACAGATGATAGCGGCAATGAACAGATAGCTTTCGACGATCAGCCGAGTAATCGCACTTTTTTGCGAAAAGTAAAGAAAGAGATCCAAGAAGCTATTGATGATGCACTTACAGCATTCTTATCGGCCCAAGCGACGAAGGCTGTTCAAGATATGATGGATCGTGAGTCTTTTCCAACGTTTTCGGACGATATTCCGGGGCAACTACAAAAGAAGGACTTAATGACCGTAACGCAAGAACTTTATAAGTTGGATGCCCGGATCTTCTATAAGCTAAAACCGATTCAAGAGAAGTCTCTGCTAGGATTTATCAATCTTCTGCTCCAATCAGAAGAACGCGAAAATATGCTCGATATCATAGAAAGCATTGTCAGTTTGACCCCTGAGCAGCGAAAGGGCTTCTCTGATATATTAAAACGAACCCAATTGGGAAATATTATAGATACGATTCAGTTTATTGAAGACCGCTATAAGGTCGTTGAGGCTTTAAAGCAAGTAGTATTTGATTATACTGATTATGCAAATGAACGTGACCACGTTCAGAAAATTGTCGAACAACATTATTGGCTGTTTGGGGAGCAGTACAATCTTGTGACTGCTGATCAACGAATGCAGAAGGCATTAGCCAATTATTTAAATATTCTTTATGGTTCAGATGCTCCCGATGCCACATTGAATCCTGATTAAGAGGAGATGCGGCGAATGGATATTTTTCTATGCGGTGCAAGAAAAACAGAGGACTCTGTTGGAGATGAAATTCAAGAAAACTTGGTTATAGAGTTAAAAGCGCCAAAAGTTGTTTTGACCAAAAAAGTTCTGCGCCAAATAGAGGACTATATGGATTTCGTTAGGAAACAGCCTCAATTTAATACACAATTATCCAGGTGGAGGTTTATCGCCGTTTGCAATAATGTTGATGACGATGTAAGAGCACGCTATGCCACAAATCAGACAAAAGGGAAGAAAGGCTTGGTTTTTAGTGTAGAGAACTACGAACTCTACGCTTTAACTTGGGCAGATGTTTTTAAGAGCTTCGAGCTAAGACACAGTTTCTTACTTAAGAAGCTAAAAATCGATCAAGAGGCTATAGAAAAAGATATATCACAGCAACTCGGTAATAGTACTGGGAGGGAAGCGGTAAATAATTTGACAGCCTTGGCGTTGCCAGTTAGTATGATTTCCGGTTAGTGATTCAAAAGAGCTCATTTTGTTCCGACTATGAATAAAGGTATCTTTTTTGTAACACTCAGACAACAAAAGCTCGTTGAAACGACAAGTTTCAACGAGCTTTTTTCTACATTATGGCAAAAGTGGTAACAAGCTGGTAACTTTGACCCCAAAATGACCCCGAAACGGCAAAACGACTGCGCCCGGACGGTTGAATTTTTCAACAGCCCGGGCGCTTTTTGTGGACAAATTTTGCGCAGTTAGCAGGTAAATATAGGTGCGGTGTGGCTACCCTACCCTATCCCACGAACACCGTCATCACCGTCACGGAAAGCAGAAAAGGGGTCTGGGGATTCCCCAGAAATGCGTTTGTGGATATCCAAACGCTATGCTTGCAGTACACTTTTGCGCCCTATTCCAGTACAGAAACCGCTCCAGCGAGTAAATCCCAGTAAATCCTAAAAGGCTGTCCGGCCCAACAGAGTGAATCACACACAGATTCACTCAAAAATCTTGACTCGAAAAAGTGAATCAACGTCTGATTCACTCTGCACCCAAAAAGTTGAAAAATCTGACGATTTCCAATAGGAAATGCTTTCAGCCTTTCTTATCCTCCTCCATGCGCCCCAGATAGCGCCAGAGGGTGGTGCGGCTGATACCAAGCTGGCGGGCAGCGGCGGCGCGGTTGCCGTTGTGGGCTGTTAGGATAAGATTGCTTAGTCTTTATTTAGTTCTATTAGTTATTTAGTTGTGCGGGGGTTACCTGTACAGGAAAACACTGTTGTGGAATAAAAAAATCCCCACAAAACGGGGAATTTTAGGCGTTACAGTGATGGGACGGGCATGGGAGCTGATGAGGCGGGTAATCGCCCAAACAGGGGCCTTTCTCGCGGCAACACGGGCTGTAATTGCGATAATGTAGGCTGACAATGGCACCGCTGTAAAAATGGGTTAAAATGTCCACGGCATACAACTTGATACCGGAAAGTAGAATTTGTTGCTTATATCGCGAGGCTCTACCCTAGTATGAGCCCAAAGAAATTTGTGCTCACGATATGAAAAGCGCAGATGGCAATTCAGGAAGCTCTTTATTCCGCCTTTGCTTTAATTTTTAACCGGCTGTCCAGCGTTACAAAACGCTCGTGGCCTACTCCATCTGTGCCGACAATCGAAGGTAGGGTGTCACTGATGAGTTGAAACGGCAGGATCATCTCAAACGGCGCGGTATACCAAACGCCGCTGCCAAGCAAGCAGAGATCCCGTGGGTCTGTGCTCTCGCTGTGAGACAACAGATATACCGCACGGTTGCTTTCTCTGTGCAGGGCGGCCAGACGCTCCATGCGGGGGCGGTCGGCATCATCGGGCAAGAGGTAGAATCCGGCTACCCGGTTGTCCAGGGAACAGGCAGGGCCGTGGAGAAATTCCTCAAAATCAAAGGCGAAGGCCGGGGTCAGAATCGTTTCCAGCAGCTTCAGCGCACCCTCTGCGCCGACAAGTGCATCCTGCTTTTTGCCGATAACATAGACAGTCTGCATAGCTTTGAGCATGTCAAGGTTTGCATCCTGCCACGCTTGAATCCGGCGGAGATTCTCCGGCATAGCAGCAAAAGAAGTCTGCAGTGCCTCCACAACCTTGTCATAGTCGGAAACGGACAACATGCCGCTGGTTCGGGCAGCTTCCAGCGCCATCAGGTACAGAAGCAGCACAGTGGAGGTATAGCCTTTTGTCTTGGGGCCGGCCTTCTCGGGACCGCAGGGAATGGTGACGGTGCTGTTGCACAGCTGGTTGATTTCGCCGTCGGGGTTCCCGGTCAGTGCCAGAGAGGGTGTGTCCCGGTGATTCTCAATAGCAGCAATCGTGTTGGTGCTATTGCCGCCCTGAGAGATAAACACCAGCAGCGGTTTTTTCCCGGCAACAGCCTCCAGGCAGGAAGGCGCGACAACGGTTACGGGCAGGCCCAGAACCCACTCCATAAACGGTGCGGCGGCACAGGCGGCGTTGCGGCTGGTGCCGCTGGCAACCAGCAGCAGGCGGTCAGGCTGGTACATTGCCACGGCCTGCACAAAGGGGGCAGCCAGTGCAGCGCAGTTTGCCAGCATACGTTGGCACAAATCGGGCTGCTCGAGAATATACGGCATCATTTCGTTCATGGGGGAGTCCTCCTTTTACAGCTTGCAAAGTGAGCTTTCACGAATGATAAGTTCGGCGTCCGGCATACGAATTTCGGGCTTGGGAGCGCCTTGCATGGCAGCCAGCAGATGCTGTACCGCGGTGTGTGCCAGCAACTCGCTGTGATGGTCGATGGCGGTCAGCCGGGGAATGTGATACTCGGCACCGGGAAATTGGTCACAACTGACCAGTGCAAAGTCCTGTGGCACGGTCTTGCCCCAGTCGGCCAGTGCCCGCAGCACACCTAAGGCAACACTATCATTGATGGCCAGCAATGCGGTGCAGGTTGTGCCGCGGCTCATCAGCTTATTGGCGGCGGCAAAACCATCAGGAAGGTAATAATCAGTCAGCACAAGCTGGTACTCTGTGCAGGGCAATTCGGCGGCGGCCAGCGCGGCGCGGTAGGCATCCAGCCGGTCGCGGGTTATGGTGACGCCGGGCTCGCCGCCCAAAAAAGCAATATGCCGATGCCCTTGTGCCGCAAGATGGCGTACAGCAGCGGCGATACCGGCCCCGGCATCAGGCGTCAGAAAAACAGCCTCCACGCCAGCCAGCGGTGGCCCGATGACTACAGTGGGCACTGTGGCTGCCGTATGGCGCAGTGCGTCACAGTAAGATTGGCTGGGCGTTGTCAGGTCAAGCTGCCCGCCTACAACGATAAGGCCATCCACCTGTTTGTCCTGCAGCATTTGGAAATATTCTTCCTCTGGTGTGTCCTGCACACGGGAGGAGTACATCGTATTGCACAGAAAGACTGCGTATCCCGCCGCGTGGGCCTCACACTCAATTTCGCGGAAAATGAGAGCAAAATAAGGGTTGGTAATGTCCGGTAACATAACGCCCAGAGTCATACTTCTGCGGTTAATCAACCCCCGCGCCATCGCATTGGGCGAAAAATGATATTTGTCAATGACAGCCTGCACGCGGCGGCGGGTCTCCTCGGACACCGGAACGGTGCCGTTGATAACGCGGGACACCGTTGCGATGGAGACACCGCACTCCTTTGCAATCTGTATAATGGTGATGTTTTTGTCCATGCGTATCCCCCCCCTTTGAAAGTATTGTAGCGCGTGAAACGGCTTGTGTAAATGTAAAGGTTTACATTTCCTGAAGTATCATCTATATTCACATAAAATTGCATTGATTTTTGTGCGTGGTGCCTATTGAAGTGTAAGCGTTTTCATAGTAGACTCAGGTATATTTGAGGCTGCCATGGGTGTGAAGGAGCCCTCCTGTACCCCTGCAGCCTATAGGAAAAAGGAGTACGCATATGCAGACATATCTGGGGCTGGATCTGGGCGGAACCAAGCTGCTGATTGGAGAGGTTACACGTACAGGGGCGGTACTGCGCAGCAAGCGCTACAGCACCGGCTACACCCGCCAGCGGGACGCTGTTACAGGCATGATGGCCGCACTGGAGAACTACCGTGTAACTGTCGGCTTTACCGGTGACCTGACCGTGGTCGGGGCGGGCGTTGTGGGTACAGTGGATAATCCCCGCGGTGAGTGGATTGCGCTGGGCCATGAGCCGACCGGGGCGCCGGTGCCGCTGGCCGCTATGCTGACGGAACGCCTAGGGATACCGGCTTATATTGACAACGATGTGCGCAGTGCAGTCACGGCAGAGCTGGTGCTGGGCTGTGGGAAGTATTCCGATAATTTCATCTATCTGAATGTGGGCACCGGGTTGGCGGCAGGGTTTGTCATAAATCGGCAGATTCTGCGCGGGGCTAACCACAATGCCGGGGAAATCGGCCATATGAGCGTCGACATCACAAACCGGGATGCCTGCATCTGCGGGCGGCACGGCTGTGCCGAGAATGCTGTCTCCGGCGCGGGCTTTACCCATATGGTGAAAAAGTATGGCCGCACGGATTTGCTGCTGCCCGACACAGGGCGTGCCGATGTGCCGCGGCTGTTTACATTGGCGGCACAGGGGGATGCAGACTGTACGGCCATCGCTGACTATGCAGCAGATACGCTGGCCTGTGTGATTATGAATCTGGTGCGGGTCAGTGACCCGGATACGGTTGTCTTTGGCGGCGGTATCATGAGTGATGCGTGGTTTCAGGAGCGCGTGCGCGCCAGACTGGAACCGGGTACTATGCGCGGCGTTACGCATGGTCTGGTGCCGTCCAGCTTCAGTCCGCATATTGCCGGACTGCTGGGGGCTGCGAGCTTAGGAATGAGGTAAAATAGGCGGGTGTCGGATACCTGGCACCCGCCTATTGCGGCTGAAGCGCATTAGTTCTCTTCTTTATTGAGCGTCAGCTCAATTTCAAACATTCTGTCCCACGGAAAAGTCAGTGTAAAAGAATAGTTTATATCGGGCAGATATTTGTGCTGCCACGCTTCCAGTCGTTTCTGCACAAGGGGCTGTACCAGCGCCTGCTGGCCGCGCAGATGCAGAAAATCCATATCCGGGCGCAGGGTGGGCAGCAAGGCCGTTACGCCGCGGCGCACACAGGCCATGTAGCCCCAGTCCTCCAGATAGCGCAGAAACAGAAATTCGTCGGCCTTCTGTCGGGCGGTACCGGTAAATGTACCGGCTTTCTCTGCCGCGTGGCAGGCGGAAAGATGTGCAAGGACAGTGCCCAGTGTGTTGGAGGAGGTGTTCCACCCGCCGTAGGCGGTCAACTTGTCAAGCAGCTTGTCCTCGTACAGAAACTGCATCAGGGCGCGGTCGGCACCGTTGGGTATGGCGCAGTCCGCCACACCCACTCGCAGCCCGCGGGCAAGATACCGCCGGATACGCGCCAGAAACGCAGGGAAATTCCGTTCACTGTCCAGAAGAATGTCATCGGTGATAAGCTCCTTCTCCTGCCGCAGGGTGAAGGGGGTCGGCGGGTTGATCGCCAAAATGAAGTCTGCCTCAGCACTGGTCTCGGCAGGCAGACAGCCTGCCGCTAACAGATGGAACTGCACCGTCTCGCCGATGCTGCGATCCTCATAGGAGGGAATCTGGCTGCGCCCCCGCACGCTGGACCAATCCACATAGACCAGCGGCGCGGTGTGGGAATCCTCATGGATAGCACGGGCCAGCAGGGTGCAACCGATTTCATCCGCACCAGGGTAGAGCATGACATGGCTCAGCAAGTCTCGCCTTGCCAGATATGCTGCCAGCTGGCGGCGTTCAGCTGGGGCAAATCCATATTCACGGCAATCATCCAGCGGAAAGAGCAGAAAATCCAGTACGCCCTCCTTCACCAAATCAATGAGTGCAAGATTGTTGGCAAAATTCTGCTCGCGGCGGGTCAGAAAATCCTGCATAGCTTCCGCAGGAACCTCTGCCTTTATCTGTTCCCATTCAGCCAACTCCTCTGGTGTGGCTACACCAACGGCAGCACGGTCCCGGATAACGCCATAGCGGTAGATACGATAGCCGTATTCCTCATAATAGTCCGGCTCCTCGCCGGCGCCGTTGCGGGCGGGTGCACGCGTGATAAGGCTGTACGCATGAATCCGCAAATGTGGAAAATTCTGCCGCAATGCTCGCAGTCGGTTCAGCCGGGTATGGCAGACATCAGTGGAAAGGTGATGCAGCCTTGACGGCACAATGCCTCCGTAGAGGAACATATCCAACGAAAGCACAAGCTGTGTGGCCTCGGCTGCCTGCTCCTGTATCCAAGTCCACAGCCCATCCACATTGGCAGCCTGCTTGAAATTGCCCAAAAGTGCCCGCGGCGGAAAGGTAATATCCAGCCCGCTGATGGCTCCGATGTAGGCCGGATATTGCAGATTACAGGGCCGTTCATCCAGTGGGATAAAGATGATTTTTTGCATGATATGCCGCCTTTCTTTATAAGTGCCAACAAAAACCGTCCCAGCGGTTGAAAACTCGATGACCGGGACGGCTTTATCATCAGGATTCCCTGCTCTGCCGGGTGCAGAAATCAATCAGATGCTGCATATGTGCGATGCTGCGGGAGAAGCCGCCGGTGCGGTTGCGTGCACACCAGAGTTTGTAGTGAACCTTCAGAATCGCGTTCAGCTCATCGGCCAGCTGTGCCATATTCTCCCGGTAGGCCGGTGTGCTGCGCAGAGTCTTCAGCGTATAGTAGAGCTTTGCACCGTAGCGCACCATCCGCAGGCCGTTCTCCATTTCTTCCCTCAGCAGCAGATTGCCGGGGCAATCAAATTGGGCTGCATGAATCTCCTGCTCCACACGGTTGAGATAGGCGGTCATTTCGGCATAGTCCATCTCAATGCGGGCAGGCTTTTCCGGGATATGATTTGTGCGGGCAATGTTGGCAGAGAGGGTTAGCAGGCGTTCCATCTTTTCGTCAAATTCTTCAATGCTGTCAAAGTAATATTTGCTGCTCATCACCGCAAAGCAGAGGGTCGTGTTGTACAGCGGTGCACGCTCCAGCTTATAGTGGTTGCCAAGATCCCACGCGGTGCGGAAGGCACTGTCATCGCTGCTCATATAAAGGAAGCGGTTGCAGTACCATTCGGCAGCTTCGCGCCGGGCGGTGCCGCACCAGGCAAACAGCGCTGCACACGCAAAAGCCGGGTAACTTGCGCTGAGATACTGCCAATGGCCCAAATCGCCCCAATCGGTTGTGATGATACCCGCGCCGCCGTATTTCACGGCGTTGGCAGCGGCATCGGCAATGTTGGCCAGCATATTGTCATTACGGCCGGTCAGCGCACCCCAGCTGCTGGTGCCGGGGCACAGGCAGAACCGCAGCCCTGCCTGCTGCATCTGGCGGGCGTGCTCCTCAAAACGGGCGTCACCCTCATAAATCCAATCCAACAGTGTCACATCATGGGGCAGACGTGCGGCGTTGGCGGGGTCGGCCAGCACCTCATCACCCCACATCATCATTTTTTTGCCTTTGGTGCGGCAGTAGCTATTCAGCTTGTCAACATAGTCGAAGTAGAGCTTCAGCCGTCCATCACGGTCGGCAATCTCCTTGTTTTTGCCCATGCCCATCTCAAAAGGCTCATCAAGGTTCAGGTTCACGTAATCGGAATCTGAGTTTGCCAGCAGGGTGTCAAGCAGTTCCTTGGCCAGTGCAATGCTGCCCGGGTCATAGACATCCAGCGTCATCGGCGGGCGCCAGAACAGATTGTTGAAAATATAGCCGTCCTCACATTCCGCCAGATGGCGGAACTGGGGACGCTCCAGCCACTTTTCCATATGTCCCAGCACATTCTGGTTGGGGACAAGGTCAATGAAGCGGGCACGCGCATAGGTGGACAGACTGCGGAACTCCTCAGCAGTGAGAGGAGTCTCGTCGCTGAAAAGATAGCGGTACTGGGGGTAGTCGAAGCAGAAACCCTCCATATAGAGCTGCAGATGGTTAATGCGCATCCGACCAAAGAGGTCAATCAGGGTGTAAAGCGTCTGCATTTGGGGAATCTTGTCGCGGCCAATATCCAGCATAATGCCGCGCACCTCCAGCGCAGGGGCATCCTGCACGGTGCATACAGGCAGGAAATGGCCAGATGTCTGGACAACCAGCTGGCGCAGCGCCTCAACGGCATAATACAGGCCTGCGCCGTCCGCACAGTGGATGTGCACGGTGCCGGACGGCTGAATTTCCATTGCAAACGCGCCGGAGACACCGTCTGTCAGCTCCGCCGTTATGGGCAGGGTGCCATCCGCAGCTGTCAAAAATTCCGTCAGATTGCGTTGGGGGTCATACCCGGCGGCACGGCAGGCGTCCTGCAGTGCCGGAGCCATTGACAGAACAGGCCGACCTGCGGGAATGTGTGCCTCGGTAACGGTAAAATGCTCGGGTGTGGGAAAAAGCTGGTACATAAAAGGGCTCCTTTCGGCGTGTCAGCATTTGTCAGGAGAGTCAACATAGACCGGCAGAGGCAGCCAGCCTGCAGGGGCAGCGGGCTGCGGCAGCAGCAGGCCTTCGGGGCTGAACAAAAGTGCCATCGCCTCGGCGTGGGTCAGCTGGTAGTCGGCAGCGTCGCAGGGGACGGCATCGGCCCGGCCGTTTTCCAGTGTCAGCGCAAACGGTTGGCCCCCTTCCACACAGAGCGTCAGCCGCCCATCGGGCAGGGGCCGCTGAGCAGCCTTGGCCTGTAAAAAGAAGGCGGCTGCGGCGGGGTAGTCAAAAATCCGGTACTTGTCATCGGCGTACAGGGTCAGCCGGTCATACAGAGGGCCGGCCTGTTGCATCCGGGCAGTGTCCCAGCCCGCGCAGGGAAGCGTCAGCGTCTCACAGCCAAGATATTCCTGTACAGCCCGCAGGGCGTCATACAAGAGGGCTTCGTCCTGCAGAGCCAGCTCCCCGATACGGCCTGCATCGGAGGTGATGCAGAAGCCTGCAATCTCACTGCCGCCGCGCAGTACAAGCAGACGCCCGTCCCAGCTGGCAGCAGCCGCGTGGAAACTCTGTGCGGTATAAACGCTGTGTACCGTGCGGCAGCTCTGCAGGGCCAGCAGGGCCTTGGTCTCGGCAGCATCGGATGGGATGGCGGGCGCGGCGGCCAGCGCCAGCTTATGAGCTGAAGCCATATGCCGCAGATTGTCCGGCGTGATGGTATACTCGGCCCGCAGGCCCGCGGGTTCATAGCCGAAATAAGCATAGCGGTGACGGCGACCGTCCAGAACGCTCAGGGCAATGCCGTTTTGGGCCATGTCGGCTACGGCGGTGGTCATCAGCTTGCGCATATAGCCCTTGCCGCGCACATAGGGGTGCACGCTGACACTGCCGATAGCCGCGCACGGCAGTGTGCGGTCCCTGCAGGCAAGCGTGAACGGGTGGGCGCAGACGGCGGCAACCAGACGGCCATCCTCCCGCACCAGATAATGCTCTCCTTCGGTGGCGGAGCCGTCTGCGTAGAGCTTTGGCAGCATCCGCGCAAAATCATGGGGCCGGGTGTGCATACTGAACACCATATTGGCAAAATCGCGGATTTCGTCCAGCTCGCCGGGCTTGCCGCGTGTGTAGGTGACTTCCATACAAGCCTCCCGTATAAAATATTTTTAGGTATATCCAATATTATCATATTCTTTTTTAGATTTCAATGGATTTTCAAATGAATTTTAAGAATCTCGATGCTGCTCAAAATTTGCAGTGAAAATCCGGTAAAATGACGAATTTTAGGCTGCGGAGAGAGAAAGAACATCTAAAAAAGTTTTTTTGAAAAAAGCCAAATAAATAGAGTGAGAAAACAGGGTGCACGAAAAATGCTGCCGCTTTTCGGGCGGCAGCATAAATAATACTAATTTCCCAGCACATCCCGCTGCTGAATATGCGGGACAACGCAGAAATGATAGTACAGCGCAATGCAGGCGGCGGCAGAGCCCCATGTGACAGGGTAGCCAAGATACAGCGTGTACAGAGAAGGAAACAACGGCAGCAGGGCGGCCAGCCAGACGATGCGCAGGCCGCAGAGGTCGATAACGGATAAAACCATCGTGGCAAAGGTATGGCCACAGCCGCGCACAGTGCCAATCAGAATCTGGCAGAAAACCAACAGGATGTACCCGGGCGCCAGTACGCGGGCCATCATGGCACCGCTATGCAGAACATCGGCCTCCTGCGAGAAAAGCGACATCGGCCCCTGACTGAAGAAAAACATAAAGATGCCCACGCCGATGGAATAGACGCCGCCTATCCACAAAAAAGCACGCAGACCGCTGCGGACGCGGTCATACCGGCGGGCACCCATATTCTGGGCGGTGAAGGTGGTTGCCGTCAGGGACAGGCAGTTTACCGGCAGCAGAACAAAGGTATCTACCTTGCTATAGACATTGCTGCCTGCCATGGCCGCCACACCAAAGCCGTTCAGGTATCCCTGCACAACAACATTGCTCAGACTGACAATAGCGGACTGCAGGCCGGTGGGTGTGCCGTACTTCAAAATCAGGCGGAACTCCTCCCTGTCACCCCGCAGACTGCATAAGCGGTATTCCTCCCGCGTGCGCAGCAAATGGGTCATGGCCAGTGCTGCGCTGAGAGCCTGTGCAATCAGGGTGGCCGCGGCTACGCCCGCCACGCCCCAGCGGAACACGGCCACAAACAGGACATCGAGTATGATGTTCACGGCGCTGGCGGCGCAGAGATAATACAGCGGATGGCGGGTGTCAGCCACAGCCTGCAGCACGCCTGCGCCCATATTATAAAGAATGTTGAACAGCGTTCCCAGAAAATAAATGCGCAGATACAGCACACTGTCAGCAAAAATTTCTTCCGGTGTGTTGATGAGATGCAGTAGAACCGGGGAGACGGCGATGCCAAGCGCCGAAACTGCCGCGCCGCCCACAAGGCAGAACAGATAGGCCGTGGAAATGCAGCGACGCAGGGCAGCATATTCGCCTGCGCCATAGTGCCGTGCAATGACGATACCGGCACCGGTGGTCAGCCCGATGACAAACCCGATGACCAGATTCACAATCTGGTTGCTGGCCGACACTGCGGCCAGCGCCCCGCTGCCGACAAAGTTGCCCACCACAAGGGAGTCTGTGGCACTGTACAGCTGTTGAAACAGGTTGCCCAAAATCAGCGGAACGGTAAAAAGCAGACTGCCGCGCACAATAGAGCCTTCCGTCAGGCTGACGGTTCTCACGCAATCACATCCTTATTCGTCTACGCTGTCGCTGCGGCTTGCCTCCAGATAATTGTAGAAGGTGAACTTGCTGATGCCCAGCATCTCACAAATCTGCTCGCTGGATTTGGTGATGAGGAAAGCGCCTTTTTTGTCCAGATAGCGGATGAATTGAATACGCTCCTTCTTGTCCATCTCCGCGGCGGGCTTACCGATAATATCCTGTCCATCTTTGATAAGCTGGGTAAACAGAGAATTGACATTCGTAGCAAAATGCTCCTGCACGGTATCGGGGGTATCCTCAAAACGGTTGTACTGGCGCAGCACACCCTCAAGACGCAGGGTGTCGGTGATGTCCAGATTCACACAGATGGAGCCGATGACCTTGCCGTCATCGTTCTTTAAATAGATGGAGGACGAGCGCAGAATCTTGCCGTCCTGCGTTGTGGTGACATAGTTGAAGCGGTCGCCGTCAATGACATTGCCGCTGAGTACCTCCAACCCCAGATTGGAACCGCAGCCGCCCACCGTGCGGTTGGTGATGTGACCATTGCGGATATCCACAATGGTGTGGTTATAGTCCTGCGTCAAATCGTGCAGGACTACTTCACAGGAAGTGCCGAAATGGTTAGAAATCAGCGAAAGCAACTGCTTTAAAAGCGGCATTTCCTCGTTGATGCTTTTCATAGGTATTGGCTCCTTTTCTTTTGTTAGCCTGACAGTTGTTCAGGCATAGATACAAGTTTGAACATTGTTCGTCAATATGACCAATATTTTTTCGCGTTTTTCTATTTGACTTTTATTTTAGCATGAGTTTTAATAGAGAACAAGAGAAAAAGCTAAAAATTTTTTAGGATTTTTGAAAGAAATCAAAAAAACATATATGAACAGGAAAGGAAGCTGTACTATGGCTGTTGAAACATTTGCCGAAGAACTGCGCCGCAGCGGGTATCTCCACCGTCCGCTGCCACTGCATGAGGAAACCACCCGCGAAGCACGTCTGCGCCGGCGGGCGGTGCTGGATGCAAAAACTGTCTGGACTCCGGCAGAAGCACTGCCCACCACGCCTTGGCAGGGGGTGGCCGAGTGGGCTGAACAGGACGGGAAAAAGGTTGTCTGGCTGCACGCCCCTCGTGTCTGCAAGGAATGGCCCTATGGGATGCCGCAGGACGGCAATTGTTCCTATTATGGCCAGCTGCGGGCTAAGTTTACAATGGGCGGAGCCGACTGGTCAGGCTACGACCGGGTGCGGGTACGCCTGTATACCGCGTGTCAGGGAAGCCGCATCGTGGAGCCCACGCTTTGTTTAGTAAATGATGAACCGGGTGACCGAGCCGTACCGGATAAATTCAATCGCACGGGATTTACGACGTGTGAAATGAAGAATTTTGCATGGACAGACTGGCTGTGGGACATTCCGGAGCTGCCGCGTGCGAACGTTCAGGAGATTGAATTCCGATTCCGCATCAGCGGTAAGGAGGTCTCCGATGGAGATACGGTGAATTTCTACATTGCGGAGATTGCTGTGGAAAGAACCGAAGAACCCGAAAAGGAGACCGGCTGGGCACCGCGACCGGGCAGGCTGCACTATGCTCAGGCGGGCTACCGTCCCCAAGACCCCAAATTAGCGCTTGTTGCCCCCGAGGATTTGCCTGAGGATGGTGCCTTTACGCTGACGGACGAAAACGGCAATGTTGTTTATACCGGCGAAGCAAAATCCATGACATGGAAAGAGAACGGGTTTGCTACGCTGGACTTCAGTGATTTTACTGCACAGGGCCGTTACCGGCTGCAGGTTGGCTTGCTGACCAGTAAGCCGTTCCCCATCGCAAAGGACGCCAACCACGAAACCGTGTGGCAGATTTTGAACTTTATCTATTGTGAGCGCTGCGGCTGCCCGGTGCCGGGGAAGCACGGATTGTGCCATATGGATATCTACGCCAAGCATAATGGCCTGCTGTTGCCCTTCGGCGGCGGCTGGCATGATGCGGGAGATATGTCTCAGCAGGCGGCTCAGACGGCCGAGACAACCCAGGTGCTGCTGCAGGCGGCGCTCTCCTTTAGCAACGATACAATGCTGAGCGAGCGTTTGTGGGAGGAAGCTCTTTGGGGGTTGGAATTCACACTTCGCACCCGCTTCGGCGATGGTGTCCGCGCCAGCAGTCTGGGGCTTATCCGTTGGACGGACAACAAAATCGGCAGCGCCGATGATGCAGATAATGTTCGCACGCAAGGGCAGGCAATGATTAACCTCATCGACAGCCAGACCGAGGCAATGGCGGCACTGGCACTGCCCGGCAGGGATGACGGCTTGGCCTGGAAATGCGGCCAAGTGGCAGAGGAAGATTTTGCCTTTGCAATGGAACGCTGGGAAAAGTACGGCGTTGAACTGCCCAGTAAATGGGAACATACCTATAATGCATCCCGCTGCTTGCATTATGCCGAGATTGTCCGTGCCGCCGCGCTGCTGTACCAGCTGACCAAAAAAGAAGGCTACGCAAAAACGGCAACGGAATATGCAGACAAGCTCATGGCCTGCCAACAGGGCGAGCCGTCACCTTGCGGAGTGGTGGGCTTCTTCTATAGAGATGAAAGCCATAAGCGCCTGATTCACTATAATCACCAGGCACGTGAGCATCTTCCTGTGCTGGCCTTAACGGAGCTTATCAAGGCTCTGCCGGATAATCCCGCCTGTGTGGAATGGAAACGGAGCGTAAAACTGTTTGGTGAGTACATCCGCAGTCTGGCAGCCTATGCCTCCCCTTATGGGATGCTGCCTGCCGGTGTCTATCAGGAAAACGAAATCGAAGACCGGGAAACCTTTGCATTGGAACATCTGCAGTCTGATTATGAAACCGAAAAGCCTAACTATCTGGCAGAGCTGCGGAATGGTGATGACCTAGGCAACGGATGGTGGCTGCGGCAGTTCCCGGTATGGTTCTCCTTCCGCGGCAACAGTGCGATTCAGCTGACTTTGGCCGCGGGTGCGGCGCTGACCGGCCAAACCCTGAAGGAGAAGGACCTGAAAGCGCTGGCAGTGCGTCAGGCGCAGTGGTTCGGCGGTTGCAACCCCTTTGCAGCCAGCCTTATCTATAGCGCGGGGCAGGATTCAAGCGAGCCTTATGCCATTTTCCCCGGTAAGACGGTGGGAGCTGTGGCCGTTGGGATTCAAACAAAAGGTAATAGCGATGAGCCGAATTGGCCAAATTCTGTCTGCGCAACCTACAAAGAAGTTTGGATGACCGCTGCTGCTGACCTGCTGCAGGTTCTCTCTTTGATTGAGTGACAAAAGGGTTACAATGGATAATTGTGATGCAAACATGTACTTTACGGCTGAAAAAGAGGGGCGCCACACGCTTAAAAGCTAAATAAAAAGCAGAATCTTGGTCAAATTGCAAAAAAAAAGTAAGAAAAACCTGTCTGTTTGCACGAAAAATAATTTGTTATCAAAAACCTATTGAAATCTAAAAAAAAGTATGATATTCTGGTCATGTCAACAAGGAAAGACGCAAACAGCAAAACAAAACTTCAGCATCCGGCCGGAATCTCCCCCACAGGGAGAGGCTGAAAAAATGCAGTTTGCGGAGATACAACCAAGCAAACCAAATCTGAAGGAGGATTTGACATGAAAAAGCAACTGGCCGCCTTTATGGCCGCAACGATGATGATGGGTACTCTGGCCGCCTGCGGCGGCAGCACCTCTACTGCTGCATCCACCACCGATACCGCCACCACTGCAAGCTCTGCCGCTGAATCCACCGGCGAAAAAACCAAGATTACCTTCTGGTACTCTCACTCCGGTGATGAAGCTGCTGCCTTTGAGCAGGCAATCGCTTCCTACAACGCCAGTCAGGATAAGGTCGAGGTTGAGGGCCTGAGCGTTACTGATAAGCAGAAGATTATCGTTGCGCTGTCCGGCTCTGAGGCACCCGATGTTATCGAGGTTTCCAACCAGGATATCATCAACTACGCCAACAACGGCCTGATTAAGCCCCTGAGCGCCAAGGCAGAGGCAGACAGCTATGATCTGGCTTCGACCTTCTCCGCACAGGCACTGACCGCCAACACGCTGGACGATGAACTGTACGGTATGCCTCTGGCTGCCATGATTATCGAGATGTTCTATAATAAGGACATTCTGGCCGAGATTGGTTATGACGCACCTCCCGCAACGATGGAGGAGCTGTACGAGATGGCCGTCAAGGCAACCGAGCTGGATGAGAACGGCAACATCACGCGTCTGGGCTATCCCCTGTTCCCTCTGGCCAGTGCACGTCAGGAAGGCATCTACGCCTTCGGCGGTCGCTGGTGGGCTGAGGACGGCAAGACCCTGACCCCCGATGATCAGGGCATTCTGGACAGCCTGCATATGAACGTTGAGTATCGCAGCCTGTACGGCATTGACAAGGTCAATGAGTTCGTTGCCACCGCCAACACCAACCGCTACACCGAGAACGATATGTTCTTTGCCGGCAAGCAGCTGTTCCGCTTTGACGGTACCTGGCTGGATGCCATGATTAAGGCCAACAACGCTGACCTGAACTACGGTGTTGCCCTCATCCCCGGCACCAAGGCTCATCCAGAAGATCAGGGTGCTTCCCGCTATGAGACCAACTCTCTGGCCATCCCCGTCACCTGCCAGAACGAGGAAGCCGCATGGGACTTCATCAAGTACTTCACCAACTCTGACGCAACCAAGCAGCTGCTGATTTCCATGGCTAACCTGCCGGTTCTGCCTTCCCTGTACGATGATCCCGATATGCTGGCCGCTATGCCCAGCGCGGGAATCTTCATCGACGCTCTGAAGAACGAGAACGGCATCCAGTATGCAACCATCGCAGACCTGGCTCAGTACACCTCTCTCATCAACGAGGAACTGGACTACGTCTACAACGGCAGCAAGACGCCCGAGGATGCAATGGCAGAGCTCAAGACACGCTCCGAAACTCTGAGCTGAGAGCGCTGACCTGACAATCTGAAACTTTCCAAACAGACTGTTTGCAATCGGCCCTAAAGTGGCAAATGTCACATATGCGTGCAGACGCCACAACAGCGCCGCACCATATGTGACATTTTTATTTTGAAAAGTGAAAGGAGCCTGAACAATGGCACGTTCCAAAACCGGAATCCACTATTCGGCCGAGGATAACCGCAACGGTTTCCTGTTCGCCCTTCCTTGGATCATCGGCTTTATCTGCTTCAGCATCATACCGCTGGCAACTTCGTTCTACTACAGCTTTACCAGCTTCAACCCGGTCAAGGACCCTGTATGGGTTGGTCTGGACAACTACAAATATGTGCTGAATGACCCGCTGACCTATAAGGCTCTGGGTAACACACTCTTTATGGCATTTGTATCCACGCCGGTCAACCTGTTTGTAGCATTGGTTCTGGCCTCGCTGCTGAACAAATCCTTCCGCGGCCGTGGCGTGGCCCGCACAATCTTCTTTATGCCCAGCGTTATCCCGATGGTAGCCGCCACGATGGTCTGGATTTGGATGTTTGACCCGACCTACGGCTACATCAACCGTGTTCTGAGCTGGTTCGGCATCAACGGTCCTTCGTGGCTGGTTGACCCCAACTACACCAAATGGGCGCTGGTGCTGATGGGCACGTGGAATGTCGGCACCACCATGCTGGTCTGTCTGGCTGCCCTGCAGGAGGTTCCCCGCAGCTACTACGAGAGCGCGGAAATTGACGGCGCAAACGCTTTTGTCCGCTTCTTCCGCATCACACTGCCCTGTGTGGCACCGGTTATCGTCTATCAGGCAATTCTGAACATCATCAATGCGTTCCAGTACTTCACGCAGGTATATGTTATCATCAACGCCAGCTCCGGCGGCGGTTCCAGTGATGTCAGCGGAGGCCCGGCCAACTCGATTCTGATGTATCCGTTGCATTTGTTCAACACAGCCTTCTCGTTTATGAAGATGGGTCGTGCATCCGCAATGGCATGGATACTGTTCGTTATCGTCGGTCTGCTGACTGTTGTTATGACAACCCTGTCCAAGAAGGTCAATGACAATGCAGGAGGAGAATAAAATGGTACACTCGAAGCATTATTATATCGGCCTGGTGAAGAAGGCGCTGTTCTATGCACTGGTTGTCATCCTGTGCCTTATCTTCTTCTCCCCGTTCCTGATTATGTTCACCACCTCCATGAAGACGAACTATGACGCCTTCCAGATGCCGGTGCAGCTGCTGCCCCGCAAGTGGATTTTCTCCAACTACCCCGAGGCACTGGCGAAGATTCCCTACATTAAATATATGGCCAACACCATCTTCATCACGGTGTTGTCCGTGCTGGGCTCGATGTTTGCCACCCCGATGGTTGCCTACTCGCTGGCGCGCATCAAGTGGGCGGGCTCCAAGGTCATCTCCTCCCTGATTATGGCAACGATGATGATTCCCTACACCGTCACCATGATCCCGCTGTACCGCATCTGGTCCAAGCTGGGTGCCACCAACACCTATCTGCCGCTGATTGTACCCACCTTCTTCGGCACGCCGTTCTTTATCATCATTATCCGCCAGTTCTTTGCGGGCCTGCCCAATTCCCTGATGGAGGCCGCCAAGATTGACGGCGCGGGCGAGTTCCGCCGCTACTTCTCCATTGCGCTGCCGCTGTCCAAGCCTGCGCTGACCACCGTTGGCATCTACGCCTTCATCAATGCGTGGGGCGATTATCTGGCACCGATGATTTACATTAACAAGACGGAAAAATACACGCTGTCTCTGGGCTTGCAGGGCTTCCTGAACCAGTTCTCGGTTGACTGGACCCATCTGATGGCAGCTGCCTTCCTGTTTGTGCTGCCGGTTGTCATCTTCTTCCTGATTTTCCAGCGCAACTTTGTCGAAGGCATTGCAACCTCCGGTCTGAAGGCCTGATACCGGGCCAGAAGGAGCCATTATGGACGAAAAGATTTCCCTGAACGGTGTCTGGCAGTGGTCTGCTGCAGACAGTGACGCCGTCCACCCGGGCACCGTGCCGGGCAGTGTTCTCAGCGATATGCTGGCCCTGAATCTCTGCGAGGATCCTTACTGGCGCAGGAATGAATACAAGGTCAAGCAACTGTTCTACAAGGACTACACCTACTGGCGCAGCTTCAGCCTGACAGCCGACCAGTGTGCAGCCGCCAAGGCTGTGCTGGTGTTTGAAGGGCTCGACACGCTGGCCACCGTGCGGCTGAATGACGAGGTCGTTCTGAGTGCTGATGATATGCACCGCACATGGCGGGTGGATGTCACCGGAAAGCTGCAGGCGGAAAACACACTGCGGGTCGATTTTGCTTCCCCGCTGCGCTACATTGAGGCCAAGGACGCCGAGAGCGATATTTTCTATGCTTCCACCGGCTGTCAGCACGGTAATACATATCTGCGCAAGGCGCATTATATGTTTGGCTGGGACTGGGGCCCGAACCTGCCGGACGCAGGTATCTGGCGCGGCGTCAGCCTCCGCCTGACGGACACAGCAGAGCTTCGTGACGTGCGTCTGCGCCAGTTCCACGAGGAAGGCAAGGTGCGCATCACGGCTGACATTGCTGCTGACGTGGTGACCGCCGATGCTGCGCTGGAGGCTGTCTGTACGCTGACAGCGCCCGATGGTGCAAGCACGCGCCTGACCGTTCCGATGGAAAACGGAAAAGCTGCCGCAGAGTTTATGGTGGAAAATCCGCAGCTTTGGTGGCCCAACGGCTACGGCGCACAGCCGTTGTACACGGTTGAGATTGCACTGCAAAGCGCCGGTACAGCGGTGGACAGCTATCATTGCCGTCTGGGCCTGCGCACCGTTACGGTCTGCACCGATAAGGACGAATTCCCCGGCAGCCAATTCGCCATTGTAGTCAACGGCCAGAAAATTTTCTCGATGGGTGCAAACTACATCCCCGAGGATAACATCCGCGGCCGGGTCACGGCGGAACGCTCCCGCAGACTGATTGCAGACTGCGCGGCGGCAAACTTCAATATGATTCGCATTTGGGGCGGTGGCTATTACCCGGATGATGCCGTCTACGATGCCTGCGATGAGTATGGTATTCTGGTCTGGCAGGACCTGATGTTCGGCTGCAATGTCTACGATCTGGAGCCGCACTTTGAGGAAAACATCCTTGCGGAGACCACCGACAATGTCCGCCGCCTGCGCCACCATGCCTGTATGGCCCTGTGGTGCGGAAACAACGAGATGGAGTGGGGCTGGGCCAGTTGGGCGCGTCTGGAAGGACACCGCCCCAAGTACAAGGCCGACTACATCAAAATGTTTGAGCTGCTGCTGCCCCGCTGTGTGCACGCAGCGGACGACCAGACCTACTACTGGCTGTCCAGCCCCTCGTCCGGCGGTTCCTTCGATGACCCCAATGACTGGGAGCGCGGAGACAAGCATTATTGGGATGTCTGGCATTCCGGCAAGCCGTTCACCGAGTACCGCAACTATAAGTTCCGCTTCTGCTCGGAGTATGGCTTCCAGTCCTTCCCAACGCAAAAGACGCTGGATACCTTCTCACTGCCCCAGGATCAGAATATCTTCAGCGAGGTCATGGAGTCCCACCAGAAGAACGGCATGGCCAACACGAAGATTTTTACCTACATTTCGGATTACTATCTGTACCCGAAAAATATGCAGTGCATCGCCTATATCTCCCGGATTTTGCAGCTCAAGGCCATTCAGTACGGCGTGGAGCACTGGCGGCGCAACTTTGGCCGCTGCATGGGCTCGCTCTACTGGCAGCTGAATGACTGCTGGCCGGTAGCCAGCTGGGCCAGCATTGACTGTGACGGCCGCTGGAAGGCACTGCATTACGGTGCCCGCCGCTTCTACAGCCGGTTGATGGCCACCGCGTGCGAGAAAGAGGAACTCAGCCCCGAAATCGACTACTATATCCACAACGAGGGCTTTGCGCCCCGCAAGGCGGAGCTGACCGTGCGGCTGTTCCGCAATGACTTCACAACGGTGTGGGAAAAGACGATACCGGTGGAGATTGGCCCGTTTGCGGTCGCGGACGTTCTGCACTGTGATTTCTCGGATTATCTGACCGATGAAGAAGCCCGCCACAGCACTGTGGCCGAGTATCAGCTGAAGGAAAACGGCGGGATTGTCAGCCGCGGTACAACGCTGTTTGTCAAGCCGAAGCATTTCCATTTTGCAAAGCCGAGCTACAAGGCAACGGTCACCGAGAAGGGCGATACCTACGCACTGCATATCACGGCGGATACCTACGCCAGCTATGTGGAGCTGAACTTCCGGGATGTGGACTGTGTGCTCAGCGATAACTACTTTGACATCACTGGCCCGGAAGGCGTGACGGTCACTGTGGACAAAGCCCAGCTTGCCGACTGCACTGCTGCAGATTTGCAGGAGCAACTGCATATCCTGAGTGTCGCAGATACCTATTAAAGGGAGAGCAGAAAGGAGTATCGTATGGATAAGGAACTTCTGCACCAGTTAGAAACCCCCTGCGTTGTGCTGGATACCCGCATGGCAGAGGAAAACATCAAAAAAATGCAGGCAGCCTGTGATGCCTGCGGCGTCAAGCTACGCCCGCATATCAAGACCCATAAAATGCCGCTGTTTGCTAAAATGCAGCTGGCGGCCGGGGCGGATGGCGTGACCTGCGCCAAGGTTGGCGAGGCCGAGGTCATGGCGGACGGCGGTGTGGAGGATATCTTCATCGCATATCCGATGGTCGGTGCGTTCCGCGTGCGCCGGGTCATTGCATTGGCCAAGCGCCTGCGCCGCCTGATTCTGGGCGTTGACAGCATGGAGATTGCACAGCCGCTGAGCGCCGCCGCGCAGGAAGCCGGTATCACGCTGGAGGTACGCCTTGAGGTGGATACCGGCGCCAAGCGCACCGGCGTGGAGCGCGACAAGGCTGCGGCGCTGGCTGTGGCCATCAATGCGCTGCCCAACCTGAAGCTGACCGGAATTTATACCTTCAAGAGTCTGGTCTACCATGACGCCCCGACGCTGGATAAGGTTGAAGCCGCTGCCGAGGAGGGCGAGCTGATGCAGCAGATTGCCGAAAGCATCCGTGCAGCGGGCGTGCCCATTACCGATATCAGCGCTGGCTCTACCCCGACCGGCATTGAGGTTGCCAAGACCGGCAAGGTCACGGAGGTTCGCCCCGGCACCTACATTTTCAATGACTTTATGCTGACCAAGGAGGGCGCGGCCACGCTGGATGAAATTGCTGTCCGCGTTTATGCCACGGTGGTAAGCACCCCCAGCCCGGAATATGCCGTGCTGGACGGCGGCACAAAGACCTTCTACATGGATATTGTGCCCGAGACGCCGCCCTACTATTACCCGGGTTATGCCGTGGTGGCGGGCAATGATGATTTGCAGCTGCTGCGTATGAACGAAGAACACGGTATTCTTACCAGCAAGAAGGGCAACACCGGTCTGCACGTGGGCGATATTGTGGAGCTGATTCCCATTCATGTCTGCACAACCATCAACCAGCAGAACGAAGTTTACCTCTATGACGGAAAGACCCTGCACAAAGAAAAGGTTGCGGCAAGGGGGATGCTGGTATGAGAACACTCATCCGGAATGGCGTGGTCTATGATGGTACCGGCGCGCCTGGCTTTGCTGCCGATGTGCTGGTACAGGACGATACAATCGAGGCCGTTGCCCCGGAACTGGACGCCGAGGCCGATGAGGTTCTTGACGCGGCTGGAATGGCTGTGACGCCGGGCTTTATAGACACACACCGCCACTGTGACACAGCGGCACTGACTGACCCGGATTTTGGCCGCATTGAGACGGCGCAGGGGCTGACAACCATCATTGGCGGCAACTGCGGACTGGCCCCGCTGCCTGTCCGCCCCGAGACAGCCCGGCAGATATCCGATTATATCGAGCCATGCCTTGGCCCCACGCCGGAAACCATGCAGATGGCGCATTTTCCCGAGTATCTGGATGCGCTGGACAAGACCGACAAGCCGCTGAATATCGGCAGCTATGTGGGCATCGGCACACTGCGGGCCTGCGTTAAAGGATATGGCCGTGCACCGTTCACCCCGGCGGAGCTGGACTGGGCCAGAGGATATATCAGTGAGGCTATGCAGGCCGGTGCTGTAGGCTTGACCACCGGCATTATGTACCAGCCGGAGTGCTACTCCTCCCGCAAGGAATTTGTTTCACTCGTCAGCGCGGCGGCCCCCTATGGCCGTGTGCTGGCCACCCACATCCGCGGCGAGGGGGACAACCTTGTGCCCAGTGTGGCCGAGGTTATTGAAATCGCCAAGGAAGCGGGCGTTCCGCTGAACATCAGCCACTTCAAGGTTACCGGCGTCAAAAACTGGGGCAAAAACATATTGGAAGCCATCGACCTGATTGAGAAGGCCCGCGCCGCGGGACAGGATGTGACAGCGGACTTCTACCCCTATGACGGTGGCTCGACCACACTGGTAAGCCTGCTGCCGCCCACTCTGATGAAGGACACAATGGCGGAAACGCTGGCTGCATTGTCCACAGCACAGGGGCGCGCCGATGCACGCCGTGAGATTTATGCCGACCATCCGGGCTGGGACAATATGGTTACCGCTATCGGCTGGGATCGTATTGTTATCAGCAGCGTGACAAAGCCGGAAAACCGCCGTTTCTCCAATATGAATTTTGCCGCTGCGGCCAAGCTGGCCGGGTATGAGGAGCCGACAGACTTTATGTGTGAGCTTCTCTGTGATGAGGACGGCAAAGTCGGCATTATCCTGCTGAGCATGGACCCCAAGGATGTGGATACCATTGCTCGTCTGCCGTGGTCGATGATTATTTCTGACTCACTCTATGGCATCAGCGACTGCCCTCACCCGCGTTTGTACGGCAGCTTTCCCAAGGTGCTGCGGGACTTTGTGCGGGAACGCGGCGTGCTGACGCTGCCGCAGGCCATCCACAAGATGACCGCCATGCCTGCCGCCCGGCTGGGGCTGACAGACCGCGGCATTCTGGCACCGGGCCGCAAGGCAGATATTGCGGTGTTTGACCCGGCGGTCATCACCGACCATGCGACCTATGATGACCCGAAGCAACTTTGTACCGGGCTGCACGCTACCCTCATCAATGGAAAAGCTGCCATCGAAAAAGATTCTCTGTGCCGCAGGGACTGCGGCGTTACCATCCGTAAATAATCACTGTGTGAAAAGGAGATAGTTACTATGAATGATGTCTATGCAAAGCTGAAGGAACTCGGCCTGGAACTGCCTGCTGTTCCTCCCAAGGGCGGCGTATATTCCTCTGCCAAGCGGTTTGGCGGCAACCTGATTTACATTTCCGGCTGTGGCCCTGTCATTGATGCGCCCGTCACCGGCCGCGTCGGTCAGACCATGACCAAGGAGGAAGCGCAGATTCAGTCCCGCAACTCGATGCTGAATGTTCTGGCTGTGCTGGAAAAGGAAATCGGTGACCTGAACAAGGTCAAGCAGGTTGTAAAGATTCTGGTCTTTGTCAACAGTGCTGATGATTTCTATGAGCAGCCTTTTGTGGCCAATGGCGGCTCCCAGCTGCTGGTAGACCTCTTTGGTGAGGAGGCCGGTGCCCCGACCCGTTCGGCTGTCGGTATGAATGTTCTGCCCGGCAACATTCCGGTCGAGACGGAAGCTATTTTTGAAGTTGAGTAATCCGCAATAAAACAGAAGGCGCACGTTCCCTGAGGATGTGCGCCTTTTTTGCAATAAGAAGGGAAAAGGATAATGACACCTGTGTATCTTGATACCGCCCGCCCGGATGAGGAACGGGTGCAGGACCTTGTTGCACGCATGACGCTGGAAGAAAAGCTCTCGCAAATCTGTTTTGCGGCACCGGCTATCCCGCAGTTGAGTATTCCGGCCTATAACTGGTGGAATGAAGCCCTGCACGGTGTGGCACGGGCAGGGGCGGCAACGGTTTTCCCCCAGTCCATTGCGCTGGCGGCCACCTTTGACACGGAGCTTGTGCAGAAAATCGGAGACATCACCTCCACGGAGGGCCGCGCCAAATACAATGCGGCCCGGGCAGAAGGAGACAGCGGTCTGTACAAGGGGCTGACCTTCTGGGCACCCAATATCAATATTTTTCGTGACCCGCGATGGGGCCGTGGCCACGAAACCTACGGCGAAGACCCCTATCTGACCGGCAGCATAGGAACGGCCTATATCAAAGGAATTCAAGGTAACGGCCCGCGGCTGAAAGCGGTGGCCTGTGTCAAGCATTTTGCGGCGCACTCCGGCCCGGAGCAGGGACGGCACTCCTTCAATGCAGTGGTCAGTGAGCAGGACCTGGCCGAGACCTACTTTCCGGCCTTCCGCCGCTGTGTGCAGGAGGGGCATGTGGAGGGCGTTATGGGTGGGTACAACTGTATAAACGGTGAGCCTGCCTGCGGCAGCCGTGCTCTTATTAACGATTTGCTGCGGGAGGAATGGGGCTTTGACGGCTACTATGTTTCAGACTGCGGTGCCATTAAAGACTTCCATAAGGGCCACAAGATTACCGCCAGTGTGGAGGAAAGCGCAGCACTGGCGCTGACCAGCGGCTGTGACCTGAACTGCGGGCAGGTCTATCCCCATATGCGCCAGGCTTTGGCAATGGGCCTTGTCACCGAGGAGGATGTGGATGCCGCGGTCGCGCACCTGATGATGACCCGGATGCGGCTGGGAATGTTTGACAAGGATTGCCCATTTGATGCCATACCCTATGAGGAAAATGATACGCCCGCCCACCATGCGGTGGCCCTGACTGCAGCAGAGGAAAGTATGGTGCTGCTGAAAAATGATGGGATCCTGCCGCTGAACGCCAAATCCTGTAAAACCATTGCGGTCATTGGCCCCAATGCGGATACGGTCGAGATACTGAAGGGTAACTACAATGGGACTGCCACCGAGCACTACACCCTGCTGGATGGCATACGCGCCGTGGCAAAGGCGGAAAACCCGGAGTTGCGGCTTATGGTATCGGAGGGGTGCCACCTCTGGCGAGAAAATGTGGAGGCGCTGGCCGAAGCGGATGACCGTCGCAGTGAGGCGGTGGCAATGGCTCGCCGCGCCGATGTGGTTATCCTTTGTGTCGGCTTGAACGGTACATTGGAGGGTGAGGAAGGCGATGCCAACAACAGCTATGCCGGTGCGGATAAAGCGGACTTGCTGCTGCCCCTGCCGCAGCGCCGCCTGATTCGGGAGGTTGCCGCCGTCGGTACGCCGATTGTGCTGGTCAATGCCACCGGCAGTGCAATGGCGCTGGGTGAGGAAGCAGAACTCTGCAATGCAGTTTTGCAGGTGTGGTACCCGGGTCAGATGGGTGGTCTGGCTGCCGCCGAAGTGCTTTTCGACAAAATCAACCCCAGTGGAAAGCTGCCAGTCACCTTTTACCGTACAACAGAGGAACTGCCGCCCTTCACGGAGTACGCCATGCAGGGGCGCACCTACCGTTTCATGCAGAATGAGCCGCTTTACCCTTTTGGGTATGGATTGTCCTATACACGGTTTGCATATACCGGCCTGACCGCCGTGCCTGCGCCGGATGGCAGTTGCACGGTGCGGGCAACAGTGACCAATGTGGGTACACGCAAAGGCAGCGATGTTGCACAGATATATCTGAGACTTATCGGTGCAGCGGGCCGTGTACCGCGCTGTAGTCTGGCAGCATTCCGGCGTGTGACGCTCGAACCGGGGCAGAGCACAGAACTGCACTTTACGCTGCCGAGAACAGCATTTGCTGAATATGATGCACAGGGACGTGAGGTATACACAGCCGCAGAAGCGGAAATCTCGCTAGGCGGAGGCCAGCCGGATGCACGCACAGCGGCATTGACCGGCATGGTTGTGCCTACAACAACGGTGAAATTGGGAGGCTGGCAATGACAACAGATTGGTTTGAAGCGCTGAAGCAGGAGGCGGAGCGTTTGGCGCTTTCTATGCCGGAAGAACTGCGGGAGAGCTTTAAAAAGTGCTATCTGAACACCGCCGAGACCACGGTGCAGACCCTGCCGGACGGCAGTGCCTTTATCATTACCGGGGATATTCCGGCTATGTGGCTGCGGGATTCCGCCGCACAGGTGCACCACTATCTGCCGCTGGCTGCCCGCAATGATGCTGTATATGGCTTTATCAGCGCAGTGCTGGCCAAGCAGTTCTTCTATATTACAATGGACCCCTATGGAAATGCGTTCAATGCCGGGCCGACCGGTGCCCACTATGCCCCCGATCACAGTGGCCAGACAGACTGGCAGTGGGAGCGTAAATATGAGGTGGATTCCCTCTGCTTCCCGGTGGATTTGGCGTGGCAGCTCTGGAAAGTAACTGGTCGCACCGAACACCTGACTGGCGAGGTACACCGGGGCATGGCCGGTATTGTGAAGCTCTGGCGTCTTGAGCAGCACCATGAGGAGCAGTCAGGCTATCGGTTTGAACGCGATACCACCCGTCAGACAGAGACGCTGGCCCGTGGTGGTCTGGGAACACCGGTAGCTTACACCGGTATGACATGGAGTGGCTTCCGCTGCAGCGATGACGCCTGCACCTATGGCTATAATATTCCAGCCAATATGTATGCTGCCGTGGTGCTGGATTATATGGTCGAGATTGCGGATAAAGTCTGGCAGGATGAAGTGCTCCGTGCCGGGGCTGCCGCCTTGGGCAGGGACATCCGTGCCGGTATCGAGAAATACGGCACGGTGGAGGATACAGAGTTTGGTGAAATGTATGCTTATGAGGTCGATGGTCTTGGAAATCAGCTGCTGATGGATGATGCGGGTGTACCGGGGCTGCTGAGTGCGCCGTACTACGGCTATTGTGATAAGAATGACCCCATTTACCGCAGTACCAGGCGTTTTGCACTCTCGCCCCGCAACCCATTTTTCTTTGCAGGCAAAGTGTTGTCCGGGCTTGGCAGCCCTCACACAAAACCGGACTTTGTCTGGCCGATGAGCATTATTATGCGGGGCTTCACCGTTCAACCCGAGGAAAGCCTGCGCACCCTTATTGAAATGATAGCTCACGCCGATGATGGCACCGGCTATGTTCATGAGAGCGTTCACAAGGATGATTCCTCCCGCTATACCCGCCCCTGGTTTGCCTGGGTGAACTCGCTGTACAGTGAACTGCTGATAAAAACCTTTGCAAAGTAATTTCGAACGAAATGATTCTATAAGGCAAAACGATTTTGCGTATTTCAACTATGAGGAAGAACGGTAAGGAGGCACTCTATGTACTATCTGGGCGTTGATTTGGGCGGTACCAACATCAAGGCTGCCCTTGTGACGGAAAGCGGCGAGATTGTTAAGGAGGCAAGTATCCCTACGAACCTGCCGCGCACGGGGGAAGAAATTTGTGATGACATTGCCGCTCTGTGCGGTCAGCTTGCGCAAGGGGAGCAGGTGGTCGGCATTGGTATCGGCTGCCCCGGCACGGTAGACCACGGTGTGGTGCTGTACTCCAATAATCTGGATTGGCATGATTTTGCCATGGCCGATTATCTGAAAGCAAAAACCGGTATGCAGGTGTATATCGGAAACGATGCCAATGTGGCCGCGTTGGGCGAAGCGCTGGCAGGCTGCGCTAAGGGCGCGGAGAGTGCTGTGATTGTCACGCTCGGCACGGGTGTTGGCGGTGGCGTGGTGCTGGGCGGCAGATTGCTGACCGGCTACACCGGCGCAGCGGCAGAACCCGGCCACACGGTGATTCTGGACACACCAGATGCCCCTCTGTGCACCTGCGGGCGGCGCGGCTGCTTTGAGAGCTTTGCCAGTGCCACAGCCTTGATTCGCATGACAAAAGAGGCCCGCGCAGCCCACCCGGAAAGTTTGCTGAACACGCTGGCTCTCACAGAGAATGCTGTGACAGGCCGCACCGCGTTTGACGCTGCGACCAAGGGTGACGCCGCCGCGCAGGAGGTCGTAGACCGGTATACACGGTATCTCGCAGTCGGTGTGGCAAATCTGATCAACATCTTTTTCCCGGAGGTCATCGGGCTTTCGGGCGGTGTAGCCAATCAAGGCGAAAACCTGCTGGCTCCGCTGCGCGCTGCTGTAGAGCCGATGGTGTTCGGCAACGCTTTTGCCAAAAAGCACACCCGTATCACTACCTGCACCCTTGGTTACCGTGCCGGGGTAATTGGCGCGGCGCTGCTGGCAAAACAAGAGGAATAAGTCATAGCAGAAATCAAGCTGAAGGTAATCAGCGCAACGGGCGATACGCTGGCTGTCAGCCGCGTCGGGGAGAGCGTACCCCTTGTGCATACCGCCCCGTATGCGGACGGTGACTGGATTGCAATGGAATGTGATGAGCCGGGCCTGTTCGGTGTGGTGCAGTTGGTGGACACAATGCCCCCCGCGGCTGATCTACATCAAGGAGCGCGGCATGGATTTCCTGATTCCGCCCGCCGATAACCACATTAACTACAATCCGCGCAGTTTTACCGGCAGCAGCCATCTGCTGCGCGTGCGTCTTGCCACGCCGGAGGAGATTGCCGCGCGGTGTAATCTGGCGTTCAATCCCTATGACTGCCATGACAGCCGCATTTTTTACCCGCACGCTTCTGCTAACATGGAAACCCGCGAAGAGGCCGTGTTTGCCGCCCGCAACGCGGTGGACGGTATTTACGAGAATGACGCCCACGGCAGCTGGCCCTATCAGAGCTGGGGCATCAACCGCGACCCAGATGCCGCCCTGACAATTGATTTTGGCCGCGCTGTGACAGTGGATGAAATCCGCTTGACACTGCGGGCCGACTTCCCGCATGACAGCTGGTAGACCCAGGGTACCATAGAATTTGACGACGCCAGCTGCGAGGTGCTACATTTCACCAAAACTGCCGTGCGGCAGGCCTTTGCCGCCACTCCGCGCACGGTGCAGAGCCTGAAGCTGTTTGAGCTGAAAAAAGATGACAATGCCTCGCCGTTCTCGGCTTTGACGCAGATTGAGGTCTGAGGAACGGAAGCTGCGCTTGGTACAGCACCCTGATGTAGAGTAGTACAGGTAACATAACCTTGTTTGCGCGAATGGATTCATCATGTTGATGAAGCAAATTTATTATACCGTCTTGGCAAACACGGTTGCAATAGTAGAGTGTACTCCCCAGTATCATTTTGTACTCATGTCCTATGAAATCCGCAGCAGATTAAAGGGCAAAATTCCTTTTTGCGGATAGGATAAGATTATTTAGTCTTTATTTAGTTCTATTAGTTATTTAGTTGTGCTGGGTTTACCTGTACAGGAAAATCCAGCACAGGTAAACCCCGTCATGGTATAAAAAATCCCCACAAAGCGGGGGACTTCAGGCGTCACAGTGATGGGGCGGGCATGGTGCCGATGAGGCTGGAAAGCGCCCAAACAGAGGCGTTTCTCGCGGCAATGCGGGCAGTAATGGCGATGGTGCAGGCGGGTAATGACACCGCTGCAAAAGCTGGCTGAAATGGACACGGCATACAACTTGATACCGGAAAGTAGAATTTGTTACTTATATCGCAAGGTCTTGCCCTTGCGTGAACCTCAAGAAATTTGTGCTCACAATAAAACCAAAGTTGCGCAGATAAATGAGCACCAGAGAGAATACTTTTCTTGAACGCCAGCCTGATTTTGCCCCCAAAACTGCCCCCAAAAGCATTTGGGACAGGAGGATACGGTGAGGAATTATTAGTACATATGGGACAAAATCCATGCGGAGGTGCGGGACAGGATATCACCATACCACACAAAAAAGTACAGTAACGCACTGACTTTGAATTTCTCATAACCCGGAGGTCGCAGGTTCAAGTCCTGTCTCCGCAACCAACAAAAGTGCGTTGAAACGATGAGTTTCAACGAGCTTTTTTCTACATTATGGTAAAAGTGGTAGCTAGCTGGTAACTTTGACCCCAAAATGACCCCAAAACGGCAAACGACTGCGCCCGGACGGTTGAACTTTTCAACCGCCCGGGCGCTTTTTGTGGATAAATTTTGCGGAGTTGGCAGGTAAAAATAGGAGCGGTCAGCGTAGTCAGCTCGCTTTGACGAGTACCAACACGCTGTTCTGCGGTACGACAATTTGGTCTTGTTTGGTGGGAATGGGTGGGTTCTTATATTGGCGCAGGGCTTTTTGGATTTGCTGCTTGACCTCTAGAAGGGTGCTTGTTGTGTCTATTACCTTCTATATGGATGGGGTGTTTCCTTTTGCAGCATTCGCCACAGCGTTGTGCGGCTTATGCCCAGGCGCTCGGCAGCACGCTTCTGGTTGCCGTTCTCGGCCTGCAATGCCTGCTGCACGGCGATGCACTCAATCTCTTCCAGAGTCAGGTCCACAGGTAGGGTACGGGTCTGGGGCGCGGTGTCGGGGTAGAAGGTGCATTCCCGCTTCAATTGTTCGCGTACCGTAGCCTCAGAGATGTAGGGTGTCGTGGTACGCAGAACCAACTCGTTCAGCACGCGGCAAAATTGGTCGTAGTTGCCGGGCCAGCAGTATTCTGTCATGCGGAAGGTGGCCTCCGGCTCAAAGCCGATGACCGCGCGGGCGTTGCGCATGTTCAAGGTGCTGATGTACAGCCCGGATAAACGCGGGATATCCTGCAGATGGCTGCGCAGCGGCGGCATTTCCAATGTTAAGCAGTTCAGCATGTCCACAAGCCGCGCATAGTGGGGAGACATCGCCTCAGCGCTGGGGCAACTGGCAATGAAAAACATGCGGTTGCGCTCCTGGGTATGCAGTGCCGTCACGGTAGAGAACAACTCACTGAACTGTTCGTCAGTCAACGCATCCACATGGCTCATCATAATCGTGCAGCCCTTGCCCATCAAGGGAGAACGGTCATTTTCCATCAGGTATTTCCAGCCGGGCCGCATGAGCATAGCGCAGTCGATTTTTACGAGCGGCGCGTTGGAGAGAGGTCCCTTGGCGTAGAGCATCCGCACCATCTGGGGTTTGGCCGTGCCCGGCTCACCGTAGACAACGAGGGGGCGGTTGTTCTGTAAGTATTGCTCCAGCGTCAGGTTTGCGGTGGAAAAGGACTGGGTGATGCCGTAGAAACTGTCGAAAAAGGTATCCACGGTCTGCTGGAGGTCAGAATAGGCAATGCCGTATTTTCCTAGTGGGATAGACAATCTACTCTTTTCAATAGTGACAACATGGCGCAGTACGCCCTCCATCCGGATGGGCGTACTCTGCAAGGTGTAACGGATGCCGCCCTCCTCGATGCAGGAGCGGTGCGGCTCGGTGGTGCGCTGCATGATGGAGGCGTGTGCCTTAGCGAGCACGCTGTCGGGCAGCTCGGGGGAGAGGGAGACAAACAGGTCCTGCCCGGCCTCGTCGCTGACAAGGGTGTCGTAGGGCATGGCACGGATGACATCCTGAAAGAATTGCGCCAGTTCCAGCGCCTTGCGGTGAGCCAGCCCCTCCTGTACGGCGGTATTCAGCGCATCCTCCACGCTTTCAAGGCCGGAGGTGATAAGCAGGGCGGGGATGCCGTATTCCTGCGCAAGTGAGTTGGTGACAACATCGCACAGCACCATTTGACAGCCGGAACTTTCCAAACCCTGTAAGATAGTGCGAGCCTCGGCTTGGTCGTGGATGGTGTAGATATCCACATTGTAGCGCAGCACTTCGCACAGGAATGTGGCGTTGCGGGTGATGGCCGGGAAGCCGATGACCGCGTATTTGCAGTTGTGATTTTCTGCCAGCTTGATGGAACGCAGAATATCGTAGACAGACAGTGGGATGTCCACAACCTTTAGGTCGGTAGCCTGGCGGATAGACTCGGCTGTGCCGCCACGGGAGAGGATGACATCGTACGCCTGATGGGCAGTTTGGGTGACGGCAATCTCCGCGCCGGCGGTCAGGTTGCCGACATGAATGTCGATCTGCAGATCGCTGCGAGATTCTGCAGCCTGTTGCATCAGGCTGGCAATCCCTTCATAAGGGGCGATGCCTAGGATTCGGATTGGGCGCATGGTAGAGGTCCCCTTTTTTATAAACTGTTTTAAATTGCAACTCCATCGTAACCGATTTGCCGAGCTGTGTCAATTGAAAAAAATAAATAGTTTCAAATAGAAACACAAAAAAAGCGGAAAATGGGACAAAAACAGTTGACGGACAGTAACAAGAATGGTAAGATTTAGACAAATCCAGCGAGCACTGAAAAAAAGATGCAGAAAGATAAGCAAATGATACGAAACTGTGCGTTGCAAAATGAAACACATTGGAGGAACCTATGGCACGGCTGACAGTAATCGCGGACGACCTGACCGGCGCACTGGATACAGGCGTACAGTTTGCTAACCGCTGCGTTTCTGTCCGGGTGGCCGCAGTGCACGGCACCGCCGCCGTGCACGAGGAACTCTTCCAAGCGGATGTGGCGGTCATCGATGCGGAGGTCCGTCACAGGAGCCAGCAGCAAGCCTACAAGATTTGTTTAGAACTCGTGCAGCAGGCGCAGCGCTGCGGGACTGACTCCGTTTATATCAAAACGGATTCCGGGCTGCGAGGCAATATCGGCGCGATGTTCCAAGCAGCATTGGATGCCAGCGGTGCGGCGGTTGCATACTATGCACCGGCACTGCCGCAGATGAATCGCCTCACACGCGGCGGCATCCAGTACATTGACGGCGTACCCATCGACAAGAGCGTGTTCGGGCAGGATCCGTTTGAGCCGGTTCACTCCCCTTACGTGAAAGACCTTTTTCGGAACTGTCGGGCAGCAATCATCAGCTGCGGGCCCCGCGCTCTGCCGCCTCCGCCGCAGCACGGTCAGCAAATCGTCATCTGTGATGTCGAGAAGGATACGGACTTCCGGTGCATTGCCATGGAACTGCAGCGTACAAATGGCCTGAAAATTTTGGGCGGCTGCGCAGGGTTTGCGGCAGTGCTGCCGCCTTTTCTGGGGCTGGAGGGTGGGTCAATCAGCCTGCCCTGCATCAACGCGCCGCTCTTGGTACTTTGCGGTAGCTTGAACCCGATTACAAAGAGGCAGCTGGAATACGGTGCCGCCCACGGCGGTGTGCGTATCTCCCTGCAGAGCGAGCAGCTTGCCGCCGGCTACTTTGAAAGCCGCGCAGGGCAGGATTTCTTGACACAAATCGAGCAGCGGATGCAGGGCGGCTGCGATATGCTGATCGACACCGATGGCACCGATACCGCCGAGGATGCTGATACAGCCGAACAACTGCGCGGGCAGATCGCAGAACAGCTGGGGCTGCTGATGGCGCTGCTGCTGGAACGCCCCGCCGCAGACAACTACCTGCCGATGATCATCGGCGGTGATACGCTGATGGGCTTTATGCAGCAGTTGCCGGAGGCAGAGATTTCACCCTTGGGAGAGGCTGCACCGGGCGCAGTGCTCTTCACCGCACCGATGGCCACCCATGTTTCCCGCATTATCGTCTCCAAGTCCGGCGGATTTGGAGACGAGGACCTGCTCAGCAGGATACGTCAGAATTTGCAGAAAGGAACGGAAGATGATGAAGCAGTATCAACTTGCCATGCCGCAGCAGGTATTTAGCGGTGAGACTGGTATGCAGGCGTTGGAATCGCTGGCGGCCCGACATAAAAAAGCAGCCGTCTTTACGGATGCAGGCATCCGGGCATCCGGTGTTCTGGAACGCCCGCTGGCCGAACTGGACAAAGCGGCAGTACCTTATGTGGTGTATGACACCCTACCCGCCGAACCCACCTGCGATCAGGCCCAGCAGGTCATCGATACCTTCCGTGAGAGCGGTGCAGACTTGATTGTCGCCGTCGGCGGCGGCAGCGTGATGGACATTGCTAAGCTGGCCTCCATCACGGCGGACGGCAGTTGCACGGTACGCGATCAGTTGAAAGATCCGCGCATCGGCAAAAAGACTGTCAAGACCATTATGATTCCCACCACGGCGGGCACCGGCTCTGAGGCAACGCCCAACAGCATCGTGGCGGTGCCCGAAGAACAGTTGAAAGTCGGCATCGTCAATCCCGAAATGATCGCGGATGCGGTCATTCTGGACGGCGAGATGATCCGTCGCCTGCCACGCAAAATCGCAGCTTCCACCGGCATCGACGCACTGTGCCACGCTATTGAGTGTTATACTTCTGCTAAGGCCAACCCTTTCAGCGATTTGTTCGCGATGCAAGCGTTGCGGCTCATCTTCGCCAATTTGGAAAAAGCCTGCGACGACGCTGACGCGCTGGACGCGAAGGAAAAAATGATGCAGGCCGCCTTCTACGCAGGCGTTGCCATCACCTGTTCTGGCACCACAGCCGTGCATGCGCTGTCCTACCCGCTGGGCGGGCGGTACCACATCCCTCATGGCGTTGCAAATGCCATTATGCTGATGCCGGTCATGCAGTTTAATAAGTCTTGCTGCAGAAAGAAATTTGCAGAGGTTTATGATGCTGTTGGAGGCACGGGAGCCGGCACAGACACAGAAAAGGCTGACTGGGTCATCAATCAGATGGATGCTATGGTAAAGCATCTGGACATCCCCACATCACTGAAGCCTTACGGTGTGACGGAAACCGATCTGCCTCTGCTGGTAAAGGCTGGCATGGATGTACAGCGGTTGCTGGTGAACAACCCACGCACTGTCACAGCGGCAGACGCTGAGGCACTCTACCGCGCGATTCTGTAAAGGGGAGTACTATGAAAGAAATAAAAGGCGTTATCGTTCCAATTTTAACACCAATGCGTGAGGACGGAACAATTAACAGTGAAGAACTCGTTAATCAGATCGAAAGGCTGATTGATGCCGGAATTCACGGTATTTTTGTTCTGGGCACCAACGGCGAGGGTTACATCCTCGATGAGGACGAGAAGACCGAGGTCATCCGCGTAGCAGTTAATACTGTGAAAGGCCGTGTACCGGTTTACGCCGGAACCGGCTGTGTCAGTACCCGCGATACGGTCCGCATGTCCCGGAAGGCCAAGGAACTGGGGGCGGATGTGCTTTCCATCATTACGCCAAGCTTTGCTGCAGCCTCCCAAGAAGAACTCATCCGGCATTATGAGACGGTTGCGAATACGGTGGATATGCCGATACTACTGTACAATATTCCCGCACGCACGGGCAATGCGCTGGCCCCTGCTACGGTACAGAAGCTGTCACAGGTACCCAACATCATCGGTGTAAAGGACTCCAGCGGCAACTTCGACAATATTTTGCAATACATAGAGAAAACGCGTGGCGGGGAGAAGCCATTCACTGTGCTGTCCGGCAACGATTCTCTGATTTTGTGGACATTGTTGGCGGGAGGCAAGGGAGCTATCGCTGCCTGCGCCAATGTGTTCCCGCATACGATGGTAAGCATCTACGAAAAATTCGCTGCCGGGGATATCGAGGGTGCGCGCAAAGCGCAGGACAGCATCCGGCCTTTCCGTGATACCTTCAAATTCGGAAACCCCAATACTATTGTCAAGTTGGCGGTCAAGGAGTTAGGATATCCTGTGGGTACATGCCGGGCACCCTTCAACAGCTTATCTCCCGCAGGGTTTGAGGCACTGCGTGCCACCTTAAAAGCCTGCCGCGACAACGGTTTGTATTAAAGGGGACGGATATGCGCAAGATTTTAGGCATTACAATGGGTGACCCTGCGGGCGTCGGGCCGGAGATCACGGTAAAAGCGCTGCAGGACCCTAAAGTGTATGAAAGCTGCAAGCCCCTGGTCGTGGGAGACGCGGCTATCTTAGAAAGAGCCTGCGGGTTTGTGGGTGCAAAATGCACCATTCATCCCGTGGCCGACCCCAGCGAGGGGCTGTACGAGCATGGCATCATTGATATCCTCGATTTGGGGCTGCTCAGACCCGAAGATTTAGCCATCGGCCAGGTCAGCGCGGCCGCCGGAGATGCTGCCTTCCGGTATGTGCGCAAGGTCATTGAACTTGCCATGGACGGCAAGGTGGATGCCACCGTCACGAACCCGCTGAACAAAGAGGCCATGAACTTGGCCGGGCATCACTTCTCGGGCCACACAGAAATCTACGCCCACTACACAGGCACCGAACACTACACGATGATGCTTGCCCACAATGACCTGCGGGTCGTGCATGTTTCCACCCATGTTTCCCTGCGGGAAGCCTGCGACCGGGTCAAGAAGGATCGGGTGCTGGAAGTCATCAGCATAGCAGACAAAGCCTGTCGGGACATGGGCATCGCAAAACCCCGCATCGGTGTGGCGGGCCTCAATCCCCACTGCGGCGAGGGCGGACTCTTCGGACGGGAGGAAATCGACGAGATCGCTCCAGCCATCGAGGCAGCACGCATCGCGGGTATCGACGCCCAGGGGCCTATCCCGCCGGACACGATCTTCTCGAAGGCTTTGGGCGGCTGGTATGATATTGTCGTGGCAATGTACCATGACCAAGGACATATTCCGTTGAAAGTTGTTGGCTTTGTTTACGATCGGGAAAAACAGTCGTGGAGCGCAGTGGAAGGGGTAAACATCACACTGGGACTGCCTATCATCCGCACCAGCGTCGACCACGGCACGGCCTTCGATCAGGCCGGTACAGGCAAGGCGAATGAGCTGAGCTTGAAAAATGCTATTGAATATGCTGTTCGTTTTGCAGCCAACCGCTGAAAGCGAACGGATATTATAAAGAGAAAACCATTTATAAGGAGGAAAACACAAATGAAACTCGCAAATCGAATCGGCGCTGCCGTACTGGCCACTGCTATGGTCGGCACGCTTCTCACTGGCTGCGGTGGAGGCTCCACCTCTACGACTGCCTCCACAGGTGACGGTACTGCCGCTGCCTCCTCGACGGAATCTTCCGGCGATGGGGACAACACCTACACCATGTTTATGCGCTCTGCCTACGTGGACTGGATCAAGGAACTGAAGTGGTATGATGTTGCCGAGGAACGCACCGGAATCCACGTTGACTACATCTCCGGCCCCGAAGAGGCATCTGACGTTTACTCTGAGGTTGACCAGCGTGTTATCAGCGGCGATCTGCCCGATGCTGTTATGACAAAACTGGCTCAAACCAACGTCTACGGCCCGCAGGGCGTATTCGCAGATTTGGCACCCTACATTGAGAAGTATGCCCCCAACCTGCAGAAGTACATTGATGACAATCCCGATTACAAGGCGCTTGTCACCGATAAGGACGGCCATATCTACGGTCTGTGCAAAGAGACCCCCATCTTTGCAGATTTGATCGGCTACCGTGTCGACCACTTCAAGGCGGCAGGCATTGACCCTGACTCCATCGTCACCATCGATGACTTTACCAAGGCACTGGAAACTTTGAAAGCCTACTACGGAAAAGACAACCCCAACTACTACCCGTTGACCGGTCGTGACACCGCCATCCGCTTTGCTTCGTGGTTCGGCGCAGCCAGCAATATCTCTTCTACCGAGTCCAACGGCATCTATATCAACGGCCACTACAAGGATGGCTCTATCGACATTATGAACGATGGCGCCTACAAGATGGTCGAGACCATGAAGAAGTGGTACGACGAGGGCCTGATCCAACCTGAATGGGTCGCAGGTACTTTCGGTGAAGCCGACTGGGAGGCTGCCATGCTCAACGGCAACGGCAGTGTTTTCTATGATTACTACAACCGCGCCGAATGGTTTATGGAGAACGGCGGCCCCGACAACGACCCCAACTACCAGATGGGTGTTCTGAACTTCATCAAGGACGATAACGGCAACCCGCAGAAGATGACCGTCAGCATGAAGTACAACGATGAGTGCGTCACCGCCATTAACGCCAACTGCAGCGAAGACAAAATCAAGACGATTCTGACCTTTATCGATTATTTCTACTCTGAGGAAGGCGAGATCCTCGCCAACTACGGTGTTGAGGGCGAAAGCTTTAAGGATACCAACGGTGATAAGGAATTTATCGTAGATTATCAGACTGAAGAGGCTACTCCTGCCGGTGAGAAGCGCTGGAGTTTCCTGAGTGACCGCTTTACCGTCTGCAAGCCCGTTGACAACGAAGCCTTCTTCAAGTGGAATGCGCCTCTGATCGCTGAGGCGACCGGACGCCTGTTTACAGATGAAAACTTGGGTACCTCTTATGTTCTGAAGTTCACCGATGACCAGAGCAAGGAAGTTACAAACCTGCTCGCTTCTGTGTACGATGCACAGATGTCCGGTATTGTGCAGTTCATTGATGGTGCGCGCGAACTGACTCCCGACAACTGGGCAGCTTTCCAGCAGGAAATGAATGATCTGGGCCTGTCCCGCATTGAAGAAATCCAGCTGGCAGCTTACCAAGTAATGTACGGCGCCTGATGCCTTGACAAGGGTAATATCCTGAACAATCAGCCCTGCCCGACAAGGCAAACTGCCATGCGGGCGGGGTTGCCGGGGTAAAGTGAAAGGAGAATCCCCATGCCGAAGCGCAAAACACAAACGGCGGTGCCAGCCGTGCCGAAAGCATCCCTCGGTACGCGGATAAAAAAAGATATTATCAAAAATTATCAGCTGTATCTGCTGATGATACCGGGTTTCCTGCTGCTGATCCTGTTCAAAATCGGACCGGTCGGTGCAATGGTGATTGCGTTTGAGGATTTCTCAGCAGCCAAAGGCGTTTTCGGCAGCACATGGGTAGGGCTTGAAAACTTCAAGCGCATTTTGCAGGATCCATATATCTGGAAAATCACCAAAAATACAATCGTTCTGGCGTTCCTGTCTGTGGTGGTTGTATTCCCCATCCCGATTATATTTTCGCTTTTCCTAAACGAAGTTCGTACCAAGTGGGTGCGCAATACGGTACAGTCTTTGAGTTTCCTGCCATATTTCATCTCGGCAGCCGTCATGGTCAGTATCATGTACACGTTGCTCTCCCCCACTTCGGGCCTCGTTAATATCGTTATCACCAAGTTGGGTGGCACAAGCACAAACTTTATGGCAAAACCGGAATGGTTCAGGCCACTCTATGTGATATTGGAAATCTGGCAGACGTTCGGTTACTCGGCCATTATCTATATTGCTGCCATGATGAACATTGACCCCACTTTGTATGAAGCGGCAGAGATTGACGGCGCATCCCGCTGGACCAAAATGTGGCGCATCACACTGCCCTGTATTTCTACTTCTGTTATCACGATGCTTATCATCAGTGTCGGCAATATCTTCTCCGTCAACTTGGATCGTATCCTGCTGATGTATAACACAGGCACTTATGCCACGGCTGATGTGATCCAGACGTATGTTTATCGCATTGCATTCCAGTCTACGGGTTTCCCGGATTACAGCTACGGCACTGCGGTCAATGTATTGAAGTCCATTATTGCCTTTGTGCTGGTTTTCATCGTTAACAAGATTGCCGATAAAGTCAGTGACGCACGTCTGTTCTGAGAAAGGAGCGTATAGGCTATTATGAGTAAGCAGCCCAAGTCCCATCTCAAACGGCTGGCGATGTTTGATTATATCAACAGTGCAATCCTGCTGCTGGTGGCAGTGTGCTGTGTGTATCCGTTCCTGTATGTGTTCTTTGTGGCTACCACGGATGGCACCTATCTGGCGCGCGGCGAAATGACTTTCTTACCGATGGGCTTCAACTTGAAAGCTTTCGGCTATATTCTGACAAACCCGCGCTTCAATGTGTTCGCCGGTATGCGAAACTCTTTTTTATATACTGCGCTGGGGACACTGCTGGCGGTAGCCTGCACCTACGTTACGGCGTATGTGCTCAGCCGGCCGCGTTTTAAACATCGTTACTGGCTGATGTCCCTGTTCATCATTACATGGGTATTTGATGCCGGTATCATTCCGCAGTATATCATTTACAACCAGTTCGGCTTTGTCAATAGTCCGTGGGTCATGATCGTGCCCGGCGCGATCAACACGCAGTTCCTCATCATCACCAAGACATTCTTGGAGGGTATCCCCAACGAACTGGAAGAGGCTGCCGTTGTGGACGGTGCAAGCGACATCAAGATCCTGACCCGAGTGTTCCTGCCGCTTTCCCCCACTGTGCTGGCGACCACAGGTTTGTTCTACGCAGTATCTATCTGGAACCAATACCTTATCCCGCAGATTTATTTGAAAGACGACGCCATCAAGACGATCCAGCAGGTGTTGAAGAGTGTTGTCATTACAGATGGCAGTTCCGGAACAACTTTCAAAAATGTGGTGCTGGACGGCGTTACGCTGAATCAGCAAAATCTGAAAGCAGCCGCGATTTTCATCGCCATGTTGCCCATCATCTGTGTGTATCCGTTCGTTCAGAAGTATTTTAAGAAAGGTATTCTCATCGGCTCCGTCAAGGGCTGAGAAAGGATTGAAAAATGGCTCGTAACATTACTGATCTGCCAACGCTGGGCGATGACGGTAGACTTTACCGTGATACCGCTCTCGATTTGGTGGAATCCCTTATCCCCAACCCATGGAAAAGCTGCCATGCACCTGATTTGCTGGAATTGGAAAACGGCGATCTGCTCTGCTGCTGGTTTGCCGGTTCCCGTGAGGGAAACGCCGACATCAGCATTGCGGTGGCCCGCTTGCCTGCCGACGCCGAACAGTGGGAGCAGCCGGTCATTGTCTCGGATGACCCGACCCGCAGTGAGCAGAACCCCTCACTGTTCCAAAACCCCAACGGTGACATTTGGCTGATGTACACGGCACAGGCGGCTAAAAAGCCTGATGACAACAGTGACGACAGCCTGCAGGGCACGGCAGAGATCCGCCGCAAAATTTCCCGCGATGGGGGCCGCACATGGGGCCCCACGGAGGCTATGTTTACCCGTCCCGGCTCTTTCTGCCGCCAGAAGATTCAGGTGCTTTCCAACGGGCGTTGGATCTTCAACAACTTTATCTGTGCGCTGGACGGTACCCGTTTGGGCAGCGACGTGACGGTTATCCAGATTTCCAATGATCAGGGCAAGACATGGCGCGGGGTGGAAATCCCCGAAAGCCGTGGCCGTGTTCACGGCAATGTTATTGAACTGGAACCCGGCAAACTGGTCTGCCTGCTGCGCAGCCGTGCAGCCGACCATATCTACCGCTCGGAATCCAATGACAACGGCGAAACATGGAGCGTGCCGGTACCCACCCCGCTGCGCAACAACAACGCCAGTATCTCGGCCATCAAACTGCAGAGCGGCGCACTTGCCATCATTTATAATGATGTCTCTTTCAATGAGGATGGTAGCCGTACCGTCTGGCCCGACCAGCGATGTCCTGTGGCGATGGCACTTTCCGAGGATGGAGGTAAGACTTGGCCGTGGCGCCGTATTGTGGAGCACGGTGAAGGCTTCATTGGCCCTTGGAATGATGTGAACAACCGCCGTTATGAGTACCCGGTTATGATGCAGAGCAAGGATGGCAAGATTCACGCGGCTTATGCGTGGGGTCGTCGCGTCCGCATCAAGTATGTCTGCGTCGACGAGGCGTGGATCCGTGGTGAAAAGGTCTGCAAGGGTGCGGAGGATAACCCCGAAATGCCCTGCAACCGTTGATAACCCGCATCAATGCCCTGTGGTTTTTGCCGCAGGGCATTTTTGGTAAGGAGGCTCTTATGCTCAGCCCAGAAAAACGCGCCTGCTGGCAGGCGTTGCAGCGTCAGGCTATCACCCTGACGCCGCAGGAGAAAGTGCAGGGCGGCGATATGCCCGGCGACACGGTGCGCATTACGGCTCCGGTCTGCCGCCGGGTAGAAAAACTGCTGCCCCACCTGGCCGCTAAATTAGAAGAAAAATACGGGGAATACATCCCTGCGAAACTCGTTATCGCAATCAGCGGCGGGTCCGGCTCCGGCAAGACCAGTGGGGCCGTCGCTCTGCGGGAGGCCCTGGCCCAGGTCGGCCTGACTGGGTATGTGCTCTCTGGGGACAACTATCCCCGCCGCATCCCCGAGCACAACGACGAGGAGAGGCTAGCAATCTTCCGCAGTGTGGGCTTGAAAGCGCTGCTGGCCGCCGGGGCATACACCCCCGAACGGTTCGTCGCCCTACAGTCGCTGCAAAAAGCCGGAACCGACAGCGACCCGCAGCAGTGCGAAGCATACCCCTGGCTGCACATCTATCAACAGGGCGGCCGCGCCGCATTGGCAGGGTATCTCGGCCAGGTGGCCGAGCAGGATTACGACGCACTAAACGAAGTGCTGGCACAGTTCCGTGCCGGTGCGCCGGTGCTGTGGCTTAAGCGTATGGGCCGTAAAGAATGGGAGCGCTGGTACGAGCCGAAGGATGTCGCTGATGTGGATGTGCTGCTGCTGGAATGGACCCATGCAGGCAGTGGAAATTTGGAAAATGCAGATGTGAAGATTTTTTTCAACAGCACGCCGGAGGAGACCCGCGCCTGCCGTGTGACTCGTAACCGGGATACCGGGGCCGACAGCCCCTTTGTGACGATGGTGCTGGAAATCGAACAGGCCCTGCTGAACGGTCGTGCCTGCGATGCTGACCTGATACAAAACCGCGACAGCACGATGATCGACACGGCGGCCTACGCCGCTGCACAAGGGAGGTGAACATGGTGGCAAATGCGAAAAAAGATGAGCTGTCTCTGACGCCGATGCTGAACGCTTACCCGGACAGTTTGGGCGGGACGTTAAGTGACATTGCAGATTTGCTGGAAAGCAGCTGTAAAGATGCTTTCGGTGCGTTTTATATTCTCCCCAGTGTTTTCAACACAGATCTCGACCGCGGCTTTTCGGTTGTAGACTACAGTTTGAACGAGTTGCTGGCGACGCCGCAGGATTTGGAGCGCATCCGTGCTTTGGGAATACGGCTGAAACTCGATTTTATCCTGAACCACGCCTCGGTCCTGTCACCGCAGTTTCAAGATCTTTTGAAAAATGGGGAAATGTCGAAATATAAGGACTTCTTCATCGACTGGAACGCGTTCTGGGCGGGCTGCGGCGAGATGATGCCGGGGGGATATATACAGCCGACACCGGAGTACTTGCATAAGATGTTTTTCCGCAAACCAGGGCTACCCATTCTGATGGTGCGTATGCCCGATGGCACCGAAAAACCCTACTGGAACACATTCTACCAGCAGGTAGACTACCCTTGCCCTGATGCGCGGGAGTTGGTGTCCGAACTGGGGATGCAGTACCGATCCGCCTGTGTCCTGACAGAAAGTCTGCGGATCCAGTTGGCGGCGGGTAAGCGCCCGGCAGAACTTGATCTGGGACGCTGGGAAACGTTGCGTGTTCCCCTGACCGACCTGTTGGAATCCCGACGCCGCTATTTGGGGCAGATGGATTTGAATGTGGCTTCGCCATTGGTGTGGAAATTTTATGCCGACACGCTGCACACGTTGGCAGGGTATGGAGCCTCTATCGTGCGGCTGGACGCTTTCGCTTATGCGCATAAGGCCGTGGGGGAACGTAACTTTTTGAATGAACCAGGTACATGGAGTCTTTTGGCACGGCTGCAGACAATAGCGGATGCTGATGGTGTGACCCTGCTCCCGGAAATTCACGCATCCTATGGGGAAAAAGTCTACGAAAAGCTGGCCTCCAAAGGCTATGCCGTCTATGATTTCTTTCTGCCAGGGCTGATGATTGATGCCTTGGAGCGGGGCAGTGCAGACACGCTGGCCGCATGGGCACAGGAAATCCTCGACAAGCACATCCTGACCGTGAATATGCTGGGGTGCCATGACGGTATCCCGATGCTGGATCTGAAAGGGTTGCTGCCGGAAGAACGCATCCAAAACCTCATTGATCTGATTGTGACGCGAGGCGGTATGGTGAAGAACCTGCACGGCCAGAAAAATGTCTATTATCAGGTCAATGCCACCTATTACAGTGCCTTGGGCGAGAGTGATGCAAAGCTGCTGCTGGCACGGGCAATTCAACTGTTTATGCCCGGAAAACCGCAGGTGTGGTACCTTGATTTATTCGCGGGCAAAAATGACTGTGAGGCAGTGGCTCGCGCAGGCGAGGGCGGCCACAAAGAAATCAACCGTACAAATCTGACGAAAGTGCAGATTGCCGAGGCACTGGAAAAGCCAGTCGTGAAAAAGCAGCTGGAATTGCTACGCCTGCGCCGCAACTGTCCGGCCTTTGCGCAAGGAGCAAAGGTTCAAATTGAAAGCTGCGGCCCGGAATTGACGATTGAGTGGAGCTGCAGCGGCCATGTCGCCCGTCTGCAGGCTAATCTGCAAAAGTTGACTTACAGGGTCGAAATAGAGTAGGAAGAAAAGCTAACTGATGGAAACTACAAACAGCAGGGCGTGCGGAGGCGTTGCATTATAGAATGCAGATGTCAAGGCGGTCTGTGCAAATGATTAAAGACAACTGGACGTACCGAAGTATACTCTAAGAGGAAAAAAGTTCTTGGAAACCAAAGCGTTACAGTTGAAATGATATGTACGTACTCTTATCGACGTGCAATTTTCTGCGAGGGTAAAATTGAAGAAATAGAGATAAATTCGATTAATTGTTGGTGGCGATTATGAAGTTTACGGAGCTGAAAAGGCTGAAAAACTCTGTTAAAATCTCAGTGAATAAATAACAACGCCCGGGCGGTTGAGATTTTCAACCACCCGGGCGCTTTTTGTGGATAAATTTTGCGGAGTTGGCAGGTAAAAATAGGAGCGGTCTGTGCGGTCAGCTTGCCTTGACGAGTACCAACACGCTGTTCTGCGGTACGACAATTTGTTCTTGTTTTGTGGGAATGGGCGGGTTCTTGTACTGGCGCAGGGCTTTTTGGATTTGCTGCTTGACTTCCAGCAGGGCGGCGTCTAATGTTGATGCAGTGATGACGATTTTGGGGAAGTCGGGAACATGGGCGGTGCAACCGTCCGGGGATAAGGTGCAGAGTACAGGGTAGGGCTGGTTCTCAACGAAGATGCTGTACTGCATCCCGAACATATCGTCCATTTTGTCCATTTCGTGCCGCTTATGTTCGTCCATGCTGTGGACATAGGTGTCCATCGTAAAAGCCACCGAGTAATGCCCCAGAATTGCCGACAGTGTTTTATAGTCCATACCGCGTTCCAGTGCGCGGGTGGCAAAGGTGTGGCGCAAAGCGTGGAAGGTAAAGTGGCCGATGTCGGCATCCTTCAACAATCGGTCGTAGTAATCCTTGAAGGTTTTCTGCTCAAAGTAGTGTCCAAACTCGTTGGTCACTACAAAGCCGTTGTCAAGGTACTTGTCCCCTGCCCGCTGCTTACCCAGTATATCGCCAGCTTTATGCTGAACTATATCCGCGGTCATCTTGCTTTTGCTGCGCATCCTATGGCAGGCAAAAAGCGGGTTATCGCCGTAAATGGTGCTGTCACTTCGTTTCTGCGCAAGCGCTGGGGTATTGCCAAGGTGCGCGCAGACGGCGATTTACACCACGCGGTGGATGCAGCGGTCATCGCCTGCACGACGGACGGTATGATCCAACGGGTGTCGCGGTTTTATCAGCGGGAGGAACTCTCCCACGCACGGGGAGAGCGTTTCCCCGAACCGTGGCCGCGTTTTCGGGATGAATTGATGCAGCGCCTGTCGTCCTGCCCGCAGGAAAACCTGCTGACGATCAATCCGGTTTATTATACCACCGCGGATATAGCGGGCATCAAGCCGGTGTTTGTTTCCCGTATGCCGCGTCACAAGGCAACCGGACCCGCCCACAAGGAAACTATCAAGGGGCGCTTGGACGACACCTATGTGACCCAGCGCCGCAGCATCACCGACTTAAAGCTGAACAAGGACGGCGAAATTGACGGCTACTTTAATCCCAGCAGTGACACCCTGCTCTACAATGCCTTGAAGGATCGGCTGGTCGCCTTTGGCGGAAACGGGAAAAAGGCATTTGCCGAGCCATTCTTCAAGCCCCGCGCAGACGGCACGCCGGGTGCGCAGGTACGCAAGGTCAAGCTTTACAGCAAGGTCACCAGCACGGTGCCGGTTCACGGCGGAAACGGTGTGGCCGATAACGATACCATGGTGCGGGTCGATGTGTATTATATCCCCGGAGATGGCTACTATTGGGTGCCGATTTATGTGGCAGATACCGTAAAGCCGATTTTGCCGAACCGTGCTGTTGTTGCTCACAAAAGCTATTCCGAGTGGAAGGAAATGTCCGAGGAGAATTTCCTGTTTTCTCTGTGCAAAAACGATCTGGTTTGTATAGAGAGCAAGCGTCCCATAAAGCTGAAGGCAGCCAACAAGGACAGCACGCTGGAAAAAGAGTTGTCCGTCCAGCGGGTGCTTGCCTATTTTGAGGGCGGTGACATCTCTACCGGCGCCGTTTCCGTAACTACGCACGATAACGCTTATATTGCCAGAGGTCTGGGCTTCAAGACTCTGCAAAAGGTTGAAAAATATCAGGTCGATGTTCTGGGCAATTATACCCGCGTAAAAAAAGAAAAGCGCCAGCTTTTTCCCGCCCAACGGAGGTGACGCATGTCTTACCGCTGCCTTGCGGGTATATGGCGCGCTGCTTGGCAGTATACGGCTTTTTGCCATGGCTGGGGCTGCATCACGACAACGAACTGAACCAGTTTAATCTGGCGGACGATCTGATGGAGCCTTTTCGCCCGGCAGCGGATTTGTATGTAGCTGCCAATGTGGCAGAGGATGCCGCCCTGACCCCCGGGCTGAAGGGCAGCCTTGTCAACCTGCTGAATGTTGATATTCTTTCCGGCGGGCAGCACCACAGTGTTGCCTATGCGATGGAACGGCTTGTGCAAAGCCTGCGCAGCCAACCGCTGCAGTCGCCGAAGCTGTTGGAATACAAGCAGCACAGCTATGAGTGAGTTTATGCGAATGATCGTGTTTTTTGATCTGCCGGTGCAAACGAAAGCGGATCGGCGGCACGCAACCGTCTTTCGGAACTTTTTGCTGAAGGACGGTTACCATATGCTGCAATTTTCTGTTTATGCGCGGGTGTGCAACGGAAACGACGCCGTGAAAAAGCACGAGGGACGTCTGCGGGCTTCCCTGCCGCCGAACGGCTCTATACGCCTGCTTGTCGTTACGGAAAAGCAATACCAGTCCATTCAAATTCTTTTGGGAAATTATCAGCCGGAGGACGCTCCCTTTGCCTGTGAGCAGCTGAGTTTTTTCTAAACAAAAAGCGCATCGGACCGCAATCCGATGCGCTTTTTGCATAGCCTATTATACCATACCAAGAGCTATTAGGGAACTATGACAACAATCTTGATGTGGATGAACGGATTCTGATTATAAATGTTTTGTAATAACTCCGCGAACATTGTTACCGGGGAAATGCCGGATTCTTCGATTGTGGGTAAACTCGCCGTTTTCATCCAGCAGCTCGCCGAAGCGCAGCTTGATCCTCTGCTCGGCATGGGCGGTTACGGTAAATTCCACTGCAGCCGGGGCTGTGTGTGCGGCTTTTTTACGGCTTGGCGGGGGTTATGGGGCCTCGGTGCCCCATGCCTCAAGCAGGGTCAGCGCGGGGAACGGGGACGGGTCCTCCGCTTTTTTAGCTCAAACAGCTTCAGGCTCTGTATCGTGCGCGGGGTGATCGCAAAGGTCTGCGGGGCATCGTGTCCTCGAGCTGCACCACACAGTACAGGCCCGGCTCGTCGCATTCCAGCGCAATCCAATCGCCGTCCGCGTAGGGGGCTGTATGCACCAGTGAGATGCGCTCCCCCGCGCGGCTGACGGCCAGCGTGTCACCCGCTGCACCGATGACCTTCAGCTTGATTTCTGCCATGCTTCACACCTCCTGCTTCGCCAGCAGTGCCGCGCCAATGACGCCCGCCCGATAGCCGAGCGTGCAGGTCGTGATGCGGGTATGCTTTTTGGCAAAGGCGCTGCCGAACACCATCGGCGCTGCGGCGGCGCGCAGCGGCTTTAAGAGGTTTTCACCCTGATTGGCCACGCCGCCCGACAGCCCGATGACCTCCGGGAAAAAGATATTGATAAGGTTTGCCACGCCGACTGCCAGATGGTGAATGTAGTCGTCCGCAACAGCTTTGGCGGCGGCATCCCCCTGCGCGGCGGCATCAAAAACCGTGCGCCCGTGGACATCCGCTTCGGTGGGTGCCAGTGTGTTCAGCAGGCTTTCCGGGTGGGTGCGGCGCGCCGCGCGCGTCATGCGGATCAGTGCCGTGGCGCTGGCAAGGGCTTCAAGGCAGCCACGCCGCCCGCAGGTACACAGCGGGGCATCGGGCGTGTCGGCAATTACCATGTGTCCGGCCTCGGATGCTGCGCCGGTGTAGCCGGTCAGCAGCTTTCCGCCCAGCACAATGCCCGCACCAACGCCGGTGCCGAGCGTCAGAATCACCGCGCTCTGCGCCCCCTTGGCGCAGCTCGCCAGTGCCTCGCCGAGGGCAGCCACATTGGCATCGTTGCCGAGGCAGACCGGCAGCCCGATTTTGGCTTGCAGGTAGTCCGCCATAGCAAAATCGTGCCAGTCGAGATTGTTGGAGTAAAGTACCACGCCGTCACACACCGTGCCGGGGCAGCCCACGCCGATGCCGGCGACCGGCTCCCCCGCGCCGAGCTGCAGACACAGCGCAGCAATATCGTCACAGACCTCCTGCGCCGTGCGGGGCAGGTTGGTGGGGGTGGCGGCTTCCCTTACAATTTCGCCGTTTTCGCTTACAAGGGCGGCTTTGATGTTGGTGCCGCCCAAATCTACACCCAAGTACAGCATAGTTTTCCTCCTCGTTTATCGCTGTTCCGCATAGTCAAAACAGGCAAAATCCGCATGGCTTTGGTGGGCGTCCATGTCCTGCGCGCAGATGCCGACCATTGTGCCGGTGAAGGCGCACCGCCCGCGGCGGGTCTCGACATAATCATCGCTGAGGTGGTCGGCGGGCTGAACACCGCCCAAGGGCTGCCAATCGCCGTCTGCCCTGTAATAAAACTGCGCCTCTGCGCCGTTTACACACACCTTCAGCGAAATTTCGCCGTCCGGCAGGGGGATCGCCTTGCTGCCGTAGGTGAAATCCTTGTAGTCACACCGCAGAATTTGCAGCGTGCGGGCGTTGATGCGCTCGTCCCATGTGATATAGGCGTAGATCCAGTTGCAGGTGTCGTAGAACAGCACCAGCCCTGCCACCTGCTGGAAGTTTTGCGGTGCAAAGTCGATTTTCGTCTTTGCTGTAAATGCAAAATGCTGCCAGCGGCGGGCAAACAGCGTCTGCCTGTGGTGGCTGGAAAGCGTCTGCCCGCCGTAGAGGCGCAGCCAGCCGGGGCGCGCGGTCAGGCTGTAATCGGTTTCGGGCGCAAGAGGGGTGCGCAGCGTCTTAAAGGTAGGGGGCAAGGCCGGTCGCAAACGGGGAAATACTGCCCAGCGCACGGCAAGACCCCTGCGGCCTACCGCAAGAGCATTAAGGAGCAAAACAATGGATAACGAGCGCGCACAGTGGGCCGCCCGGATGATGACCCTGCTGGAACCGTTGAAAAGCCGCCTGACGCCGGGCGGAACGGTGCGGGGCAGGCGGTACAGCAGTGTATCAACGGCCCCAGAGGCTGCCTGCCTGCTGCCCGGCCTCGGTGCCAACGGCATTGTAGGCGGGCTGCAGGTAGTGGAACCGGTCCTTCATCAGCCCCTTGGCGGCAAAGGTCTTGAACCGGCGGCTGACCATGACAATATCCTCGCAGGCGGCGGCCAGTTCCTCCTGCGCCTGCTGGATCGGCACATACAGCTCCGGCGCATCGCGCTGGTTGCCGATTTGAATTAAAAAGCAGGTCTCCAGCCCGGCATCAAGCATAAACTCGTGGATGACACGGTCGGTGTTCAGCTTATAGACGGCCTTGAGGGTGTGCAGGTCGCCGTCGGTGCAGCCCTGGCACCAGACCATTGCGCTGTGGCGGATCGTGTAGCCGTTCTCGGCCAAAAACTGGCGAGCCCTGCGTGCGCGGCGGACGGCATCCTCAAAATACGGCGTGCCGGGCAGCCACTTGGCAATGGCAGAGCCGCCCTTGGCGCAGGACACACCCACAACGGCAATGCCGGTCTGCGCAGTGCAGGCATTGACGAAAGCGGAGACCATGCTGCCTGTTTTCATGCCCGGCTCATTGACCCCGGCAGGGTCATTCTCATTCACGCCGAACGGCTCGGCCAGCGGGTGGAGATGCGCCGGGTCGGTGACGGCGCGGTACTCAAACCCCATGCCGGGGGTCACGGCGGGGGCAAGGGCGGCATCCCCGCGCCCGGCCATGTTGCTTTGCCCCATAAAGAAGATTAGATCGACCAGCTGTGTACATTCCATTGTGAGATCGCTCCCTCGTGATATTCTATAGAAGGAGTATAGCAATCCTTCTTTCAAATGCCAATAGACGCATCCGACTTTTTGCGGGGTAGGGGAAAAAAGTCGGATGCGTCCACTTTGTTTTTGCTGTTAGGCGGGAATTGTGCGGTGTTGCCTTATGTATCCAGTCCGTAGGGCACCGGGTGGCTGCCGTAGCGGTTGGCCGGGCTGCCGGTCAGGGTCAGCGTCAGGGTATTTTCGCCGGGGGTCAAAAGCCCCGCCAGCGGGAATTTGTGCGGCGGCCAGAAGGAGACGCCCGCCGGCTGGCCGTTGACAGTCAGCTCGGCCATCTCCTGCCCGGGCAGGGTCAGCAGCGGCGTGGCGGTCTGCAGCTCTGTTGCTGTGATCTGCAGCGTGGAGCGGTAGGTCTTGGTGAGATGGGCCGCGTCCTCGTCCGCAAGGGCAAAGGCCGGTGCGGCCAGCGACAGATAGGTAGGCGGCAGGGGAAGGGCCTCGCTTTCCCGCACAGTGCAGGTGAACAGCAGCAGGCTGCCGCGCGCGGGCAGCTCCAGCGGCAGGCAGGCCCCCTTGGCGGTGCGCTCGGCCGGGCAGGCGCAGGGCTGGCCGTTCCACAGATCGTACCGGCAAAGCGGAGCATCCACCGGCAGGGTCAGCCGGGTCTTGATGGGGGTGTTGCCCTCGTTGACAAGCAGCCAGCAGGCGCGCCCTTCCTTATTAAAATAGGCGCAGCGCAGCATGGGCTGTGGCGGGTCGCAGCGGCAGTCCGGCTCGAGCGCCGAAACCTCCGGATGTGCGGCGTCCGGGAACAGTGCCTTGTCCCCCAATACGGCGGTGTAGCGGTGCCCGTGTAAGCAAAGCGCGCCGTCCTCGACCGTGCAGGCGGGAAAGCAGCTTTCGGGAATGTACTGAAAGCCGATCTGCCGCTCAAACAGCGGGCGCACGGTGTCAGGGCAGAGGTCGCGGTTGCGGCAAAGTACGGCAGTCTGTGCATGCAGGTCGATGTCGGTCATCAGCCAGGACAGCCGCCGCCAGTAGGTGCTCCACGCCTCGTAATGCGGCCACCAGATGCTGTGGGGACCGACATCGGGCGGGCGCTCGTCCTTGCGCTTGCCGCGGATGCTGTAATAAAAGGCGTGCGGAATAAACAGGTTGACCCCGCGCACTGCCAGCCAGTCGGTGTACCATTTGATGTCCCCGCCCGAAAGCTGCCACGGGTTGTCGTCCTTGTTGCAGGCACCAAAGCACTCGTTCGAGTTGCGGCGGCGGTGCATCAGCCGGGCGGCGTCGGCGCTGCACTTGGCCATTGTGGAGTCGATGCCCGCCAACCCGTCCTTTTCGGGGGCGAGCCAGCGCAGCACCAGATCCTGCCCCGGCACGGCAAAGTATTTTTCTACTTCTATATCATCGCTCTGGTGGGGGTGCCCCATCAGGCCGATGCCGTGCGCCTCGCACCAGCGGGAGAGTGTGTCGTAGTAGACCTCGCCCTCGCGCTGCAAAAGCAGCTTGTGATACAGCCGTGTATCGTCGTTTTCCCTGCCGTCAAACAGGGCGGCAAGGTTGGCGGCGTTGCCACCCGCACGGCGGAAAATCTCGGCAAAGCCGTGCGTCCACGGGAACATACCGCTGACATTGCGCCCCAGAATGCTCGGTTCATCGGTGAAAAAGCCGATGATCACCGTTCCAAAATACGCTTTCAGTTCCCGATAGTAGGCTTCATGGGTCAGTTCAATAAAGCGGCTGACGGCTGCAGGGTTCAGAATATCAGCGGTTTTGGGGGCGTTTGCCTCGCCGTCATCCTCGCCCCAGTGCAGCCCGCGCATCGTGCCGCCGCTTTTGCGCACGACCAGCGCGCCGCTTTCCGTCTGCGCCAGCAGCTCGTCCCCCGGCAAAACGGTTTGGGTCAGCGTGATGCCCTCGCTGGCAAGCTCAGGGTGATCCTTTACGACCAGCCCGCTCGCCGAGCCGGAGGGGTACATTCCCTCGTCGTACAAAACGATTTTCATATCCAGCGCGGCGGCAGTCTGCACCGCCGTGCGGATATGGGCAAAGTAGCGTTCACCCAGATAGGTGATGTCGGGGCTAAGCCCCATGCGCGGGTGCAGCACCACGCCGTAAATGCCGTGGGCGGCAAAGTCCGCCAGCTGGCGGCGCAGCTCCTCAGCGGTCAGATCGCCGTTCAAAAACCAAAACGGGATGGCGGTAAATTCTCTGGGCGGGTTTTGCAGTTGATCAAGAAATTTCATTTTGCGCTCTCCTGTGCCTCGGCATGGGCGCAAATGTCCGCCCATGCGTGGGATTTATAGTAGAACAGCATCGCCAGCAGCCCGACAACAAAGCTGAGCGAAACACCCGCCATGGCGTAGCCGCCGTAGCCCAGCCACGCCAGCAGGTAGGACGCCGGGATACGCACACCCCACAGCAGAATGATGTTGACGATGGTGGAATAGCGGATCTCGCCCATGCCGTTGGCAAAGCTCATAATCGCGTTGAAGGCTGCATAGCACCACTGGAACGGCAGCACAATACGGATATACCGCACAGCAAAGGTCAGTACGGCTTCATCCTGCGTAAAAAGCAGCAGCAGCGGGCGGCAGCACGCTGCCATAAGCAGCCCGCCCGCCAGCGAGAGCAGCCCCGACGCCGCCGGAATCATCCACCCGCCCTTGCGCAGGCGGCGGTAGTCCTGAGCGCCGAGATTTTGCCCCGCAAACACCGAGGTTGCCTGCGACAGCGAGGTGACCGTGATGTTGGCCAGCCCGCCGACCTTGCCCGCCACCGAGCAGCCTGCCACAAAAACCGACCCCTGCAGGTTGTACAGCGCCTGTAAAAAGACATGACCGATGGAGTAGAGCGCTGAGTTCAGCCCCAGCGGCAGACCGATGCGCACGATCTGACGCAGGGTGCCGGCATCAAAGCCGCAGGGCAAAACAGGCAGCGCAAGCTCTGTGTAGCGGCGGCGAATGTAAAAAATGCTGCATATCCACGACAAAAACAGTGCAATCGCCGTGGCTGCCGCCACGCCGCCTATGCCAAGGCCGAGCGCGCCGGTAAACACAAGATCCAGTACGATGTTGGCGGCGCAGCTGATAAACAGCAGCAGCAGGGAGGACGAGCTGTTGCCTATGCCGCGCAAAAGACCGGCGTTGAAGTTATAGCCCATGTTGCCCAGAATCCCCAGCATCGTGATGCGCAGATACAGCACCGCCCCCGGCATGGCGTCCGCCGGGACCTGCATCAGCTGCAGCATCCACGGCCCCAGCAGAAACCCGATGACGGTCAGCGGCAGCGATGCTGCAAACAGCAGCCAGACCGAGGTGCGCACAAGCTTTTGCAGCTGGTCGCGGTCGCCGCGGCCGACCGCCTGCGATACGAGGATGGAGATGCCCGAGCCGATACCCACAAAGACACAGAGCAGAATTTCCAGCGGCTGGGAGCTGGTCGCCACCGATGCCAGCGCCGTAGTGTCGCAGAAATTGCCGATGACCAGCGTGTCCACCGTGCTGTACAGCAGCTGCAGGATATTGCCGGCACAGATGGGCAGCGCAAACAGCGCCGCACGCCCCAGCACGGAGCCGTGGGTCATATCAACTTGTGCGGATTTTCGGTAAGCCGACATAGCCCTACCTCCCAGTATGACAGATTTTCTTATCTATATTGTACGAGGAAACCGCGCCGGCTGCAACAATCATTATCCTTTGATTTTTGGATAGATATAAACGATGATGCGAGCAATTTTTGCGGTGCGGTGTAAAAAACAATCACGCCCTTTGCGGCGGCGGGAGGGCGTGATTTCCCGCTGCTTTGTGCAGGTTCCACAAACAAAGATGGACAAAATCGGTAACATTGACAGCAAGATTTGCCGCAAAAGGACTTGCCACGGCGGTGCAAAATGTGCTATCGTTAAAATCAAATTCAGTAAAAAGGAAGTAAAATTTGTATGCGGCAGCCTCTGACAAGACAGAACAGCACGCGCGTCAAGCGCAGATACTCTGCTTATCAGAACCGTATTTTTGTCTATCTCGTGACTCTTGTCACCGCCCCGCTGCTGCTGCTGGGCGTGCTGTCCAGCGTGGTGTACTACCGGCAGACCGTCACGCGCAGCGATGCCCTGCTGGCCTCGGCGCGGAAGAATGTCGAGGCGCAGATGGAAATTGCGCTGAGCAACCTGCGTGCCTACTACAGCGCGGTCGTCAGCGTGGACAATTACCAGACCCTGTGCGAAAAAACTGTGCCGCCGTACAGTGAGTACACCCTTGTGCGCGATATGCAAACCGCCATGCGCGGCGGCAATCTCGTGGACAAATATGTCGAGGGGTATACCTACATCAACCTGCGCAATGGATGGATTTTAAGCAACAACGGCATGTACCGGCTGGCTGATGCCGCCAACCGGGATGAAGTCGCCCACCTGCTGGGCGAGTGGGCAGAGCAGCACGCCGCCATGATGTGGGTCAACCGTACCGACCAGCCCACCCCCGCGCGGGCGGACACACCGCTGAACACGGTGGATCTGACCGGCGAGCTGCTCGTGCTGCGCAGCAGCTCCTACCGCACGGGCAGTTATGCGGTGCTGATCGTCAAGCTGGATCTTTCGCCGCTGTATGAGATGACCGAGAGCTGGCAGACCGGCGGCTACAGCATTGCCGCGCGGGATTTCACCGGCAAGACCGTGCTGAGCACCTCTGACGCGCTGACCGCCCTGCTGGACGCCGACACCCCTGCCGAGGGCGCCTGTGTGCAGGACGGCTGGCGGCTGAACAGCGGCAAGATGGGCGTGAACGGGCTGACCTACTATGCGGCGCTGCCGCAACGCACGCTGGCGGCTACCGCCGGCATGGTGATTCTGATCGCTTTTGTGCTGGCCGGGGGACTGGTGGCGGTGCTGCTGATCTGCCGCCGATCGACCAGTGTGCTGTACGCCCCTGTGGATGATCTGATGCACGCGGCCAGCGGTGTGTTCGGCCAGCCCGGCAGCGATGAGGAGGAGTTTGCCTATCTGGCCGCCGGTGTCAAGCAGGTGGCCCGGGACAAGCAGGCGATGCAAAGCCTGATGCAGCAGCAAAACCGCCGCCTGCAGCAGAGCTTTGTGGAAAATCTGATCTGCAGTGAGGTCACCGATGAGGCCGCCGGCCACACGATGCAGGAGCTGGGGCTGGCAGTCTGCCCCGCGTATCGGCTGATCGCGCTGGCGCTGGATACTCCGGCGGGCACCTCCGGCCCGGTGCGGGAGACGATGCTGCTGACCGCCATACAGACGATGCCCACCGAGCTGCTGCGCCGCTGCGCGTTCCAGCCCGTAATGCTGAACTTTACCCTGCTGCTGGTCGTGGGCGGCGAGGAGGCTGCTCTGAACGAGGCCTGCCGCGTGGTATATACGGCGGCGGCGCGCAGCATCCGCACCGCGCTGGGGGTCAGCTGCCGTGCGGGTGTCAGCCGCCCCTTCCACAAGCTGCACCACATGCAGCTGGCCGCGCAGGAGGCATGGGAGGCCCTGCGCCTGCCGGAGGCCGATGCCCCCGAGGCAAGCGGGCAGATGCTGTACTACCAGCCGCCCGATGAGCAGTGCGCCCGCAACGGCTATGATACGCTGCTGGAGCATGAGATCACGGCAGCTGTAACCGCCTGCAAGACCAAGGAGGTGCGCCACCTGCTGGAGCGCTTTACCACCAAAATGCTGGAAAAGGACATTCGCGGCTATGAGCGGCAGTTTTACATCCAGCGGCTGGTGGCGGCCATGCTGGCCGTGGCGGAAAACGCCGGGCTTTCGGTCAATCAGGTGCTGGCCGACCGGCAGGCCAACCTGCTTGAGACGATCAGCAGGATATACACCGCCGACCAGATGCAGAATTTCCTGATGGACGAGGTGGCCGTGCCGGTCATGGACCTGCTGACCGAGTTCCGCCAGAGCAGCTCCAGTGAGCTGGTCAAGAATGTGCTGGCGCTGATTAAGCAGACGCGCGGCGATATTACGCTGAATGAGTGCGCCGACCGGCTGAACTATAACCCGAGTTATATCTGGAAGGTGCTGCGCACCGAGAAGGATACCAGCTTCAGCGATTTGGCCAACAATGAAAAGCTGGAGATGGCCAAGGAGCTGCTGCTGACCAGCGACATGACGGTCGTGCAGATCGCCGAGACGCTGAACTATTCCAATGTGCAGAATTTCATCCGATTTTTCAGCAAAAAGGTCGGCATGACCCCCGGCAAATACCGTAAGGATTACCAGAACGAGAAGAAATGAGAGGGATTTCCCTCACCTACAGCAAAGACCGCACCCGATGCGTTTCGGGTGCGGTCTTTGCTGTTATTCGGTTTCTATGCGCAGTACATTGACCTTGTCATCGTACTGGGTGCGGGTGCCGGTGATGTGGGGGATCAGGGCGTTGACCTCCATAACCAGCGCGCCCTCGGCGGTCAGATAGAGCTGGCCGTCCATCAGGTTTTCCTTGCCGTCAACCAGCAGATGGGTGACGCCGACCTGCGCTGTCACGGTGTGCCCGCCGCTGTGCAGCGTCAGGCAGCCCCCGGCGGCGTTCCAATCATAGCGGAAGGCATCGGGGATGACCGTCTGCAGCCGCTCCAAAATGCAGAGCACCGCGCCCCAGACGCGGCCGTTCTCGTTGACGCTGCGCACACCGCGGGTGTCCGGCTCCTGCCCGTTGACGAGGATCTTGGTGTAGCACTTGTCCTCCGGCTGGTATTTTGCTGCATCGGCCTGCGGGATGGGGACGAACGCATCGCGGTGCTGCGGCGCACAGGCGGCATAGTCCGGCAGGCGGCAGGGCAGCGGTGCGGCTGTCAGCGGTGAGAGGTCGGCAGGCTTGCTCTGCAGCGTGATAACATTGCGGAGGCTGCCCATCACGGCGGTCAGGCGGATGGTGCCGGGCGCTGTGCCCGCACGCAGAAATACGCGGTTGGTGCCGCACTCAGCATAGACATGGTTTTGGTGGATGACGCTGTCGTCATGGCCGTAGCCCGCAAAGCGGCCGCTGTTGTAGCCGCCCAAAAACTGCGCGGGGCCGTCCAAGGTGAAGTCAATGCGCGCATCGCAGAGCGGGCAGACCCGCCCGGCGCTGTCCTGCACGGCAATATCGACATAGGCGATGTCGGCTCCGTCAGCGGCAAGGCCGCCCGGTGCGGTGTGCAGCGTCAGCTGCAGGGCGGCGGGGCTGTCGGCGGTTTCCAGCCGGTCAGACGCGGCGGGCGTGCCGTCATAGCCGTAGCCCACGGCCTCGACCCAGCCGGACTGGGTCACATCCACGCCGGGGAAGGCGAACACAAAGGTGTTCTGCGGCTTGTCGCACCGCCCAACGCTGCGCCCGTTGACGAGCAGCTCGACTGCGGCAACCGGGTAGCTTGCCACCACATACACCGTCTTATTGTGCGGGTCGCGGGTGTGCCAGACGCCGGTGCCCTCCCAATAGGTGCCGTTAAAGCGCTTTTCTTCATAGCGATAGTTGGCAGCGGTGGGGGCGGGGTAATTCCAGTGGCCGATGATTTTGACGGCGGGGGCCTCGCTCTGCATAACGCGGAAGCAGTCAAAGCTCTGCTTTTTGGTCCGGCAGGGATCGACGCGGCCGCTCATGCGGGCATTTTCGCTGAAGGACTGGCGGCCGTGCTGGGCAGAGTCTGTCCAGCAGAGCGCCGCACAGGCGCTGTAGTAGTTCTTGCCGGAGGCACCGCCCATCCGATCGTTGAAAAACTCGGCGTAGCCGCGCGCGTTTTCAAGTGCGAGCTCCTCACTGGTAAGGTCGTAGAAGTCGTACCCAACAGCTTTTTTGCCGCCCTTGCCGACCCAGCGGTTGCGGTAGTCGAAATCCGGCGGGGTGAAGTCGTCCCAGATGCGGCGGGGGGCCTCCTCGCGGCTGTACTCGGTCTCGGTGACGGGGCCGTGCTGCGACAAAAAGCGGGCGGCGTGGCGGTTCAGCATCGTGCCGACATACTCGCTCTCGTTGACGACCTCCTCGGTGTTCAGGGTGCGGCAGCCCATAAAACGCCCGCCGTGGGGGTCCAGCCTCTGCTTGAGCAGCCGCATCTCCCGCATGTGCTCGCGGGAGATCGAGTTGTTGCCAGCCTCCCAGAACACAATGGACGGGTGGTTGCGGAAGGCGATGATGACATCGCGCATCAGCTCTACGCGCTGGTCCCACTGGCGGCCGAAGCTCTCCTTCTCCTTATCACCGGCAGGCTGGGTGCAGACGATGCCGCAGCGGTCAAACGCGCGGACATCGGCGGGGCTGCCCGCTACATGCATAAAGCGGATGTGGTTGGCGTTGCTCTCGCGGATGAGGGCGGCGTCCTCATCGTGCAGCCACTCGGGCGCGATGCCGATGGCCGCCCACTCGTTGGCGGCGCGCTGGGCGTAGCCGCGCAGCCACTGCACCGCGCCGTTGATGCGCAGGCCCCGGTCCTTGTCGTAGCTTACGGCGCGGAAGCCGGTCGTCAGCTGCTGGGTGTCGGCCTTTTCACCGTTTACAAACAGCTCGGCCTCCACGGTGTAGAGGTAGGGGTCATCAATGCTCCAGAAGCGCAGCGGCAGGGTGTCGGCCCCGGCGTGCAGCACGGTGACCGCTATGGAATCCGTGGCGGTCGGCGCGGGCAGGCTTTCGTCCTCCACGGGGCAGTAATGTCCGGGCACAGCCTCATCGGGGATATAGGCGTCCGCCGGGGTGATGCTCAGCGGCGGTACGGCGCGGCCCGTGGGTGCTGCGGTGGCTGGGGCGCCGTCAAAGATGGCGGCAACGCTGCCGTCCGGGCGGCGCAGCGTGATGCGCAGCTGGGCGGAAACAGGGACCTTGCCCTCGTTGCGGACCTCGGCCTCGACCCGGATATCCGCCGTGGCGTTGTCCAAATCAAAATTCTGGCCGTAGACATAGAGGCCCTTGGTCTGCAAATTGGAGTAGAGCGGCAGCGTGAGATAGACATCGGGCTTGAAAAACACCTGCACGGGGCGGGTGATGCCGCCGACCGAGGGATTGAAGTCGTTGCAGTTCCAGAAAAAGGGGACGCCCACGCGGTCGGCGGGGACGGCCTGCTCCTGCGGAAAGAGATAGCTGCCGGGGACAGCATCGGGCTTGTTGGGGGTCTCGGCAATGCAGAACGGCGCGTTGCGGGTGGCGGTGTTGTCGGTCGCAATGGCGATGAGGTTCGGCGCATCGTACCGCACATAGGGGGTAATGTCAAAGCCGAACGGCGCAACGCCGGCCTCATAGTAGCCGGCCAGCGTGCCGTTTACATAGAGGTAGCAGGTTTGGCGCATCCCCTCAAATGCCAGCAGCACCTTGTGGTTTTTGTGCCGCGCCGGGATGGTGAGGATGTTGCGGTAGAAGGCTGCCGTGCGGCGCTGGCCGCTGCCGCCGTCCTGAATGCGGTCACGGAACAGATCCTCGTCATTGAAGGTGTGGGGCAGCGTGACGGGCTGCCAGCCGGTTTCCCGGTAGTCGGCCTCGTAAAAGGCGTGCCCCTCAGCGTCCCGGTGGGCGTCAACGGCCTTTGCCATGGGGAAGGCATCTGCCCGCAAAAAGTGCCAGCCGTGGTGGAAATAAAAGCTTTCGCCTTGCAGTGTAGACATAGCGTTTTCTCCCTGTCAGATGTGCTGTATACAGTTGCAGGCCCGCGATCTTATCTTTATCATACGCGCTGCCGCGGCAAAAAACAAGTGTCATTTGATGGGCAGAAGGTCTTGAAAGTGCGGCGCAGCGATAAACATCAAGATATGGAAACAGGACCTGTTTGCTGGCAGCAGGGCGGAGTGACCCAACCCCGCCGGCAAAGCGGGGCAGTCAGGGCAAGGCTGTGCGGTAAAGATTCCGCAGCCGTAAGGCTGCAGCAGGGTCTAAGGGCAACACCGCACAATTCCCGCCTGACGGCTTAAGCACCGCTCCGGCGGCTGCGGCACGGCATCTGCGTTGCCAAAATGCTCGATAAGACATCCAGTATTATCTGCGCTTTTGGCTTAGCAGCTGCCGCACCTCGCTCGCCGTATCGGCACTTAGAATTATACGGTATTGCCCTAAAAACGCCCTTTGTCAAAATGCACAAAACAGGCAGGCACCATGTATAAAATATTCACAATTTCAACCCGAAACAGCAAACGATAGTGCCGGTAGATATAAGGATTGTTTTGTGTGTCATTCGCATTGATAATTGCGCTGCATCGTGAAATATAATGAAAATTTTCGCATGCTTTTGATTGTAGCCAAATCCGCAGAGCAGGGGATACAATGGAAGCAACGAAACAGCCGCCGCCGGATGACGAGGGCCCGCGATCCTGACCAAAGCACCGCGGCCGCCGGCTGATGAGAACACAAAGCAAGGAGGAAACGCTTATGGCACAAACCGCTGCGGTCAAGCAGAGCAAGGCCAATGCCCGCGCCCAGAAACAGCTGGGCCACAACACATGGCGCAAGGCGTTCATGCAGCACTACTGGTTATATATCATGATGCTGCCGGCGCTGCTCTACATGATCATCTTCAATTACCTGCCGATGACGGGCCTGTATATGGCATTTACCGATTTCAGCCCTTTCAACGGTGACACGATTCTGGAATCTGTGTTCGGCAGCCCCTTTGTCGGGCTGAAGTACTTTAAAAAGCTCTTCACCGGCCCGGACTTCTGGACGCTGTTCCGCAATACGCTGTCTATCTCGCTGGCCAACCTTTTCTTCGCCTTCCCGGCCCCCATCATTCTGGCGCTGATCTTAAATGAGCTGCGCTGCAAATGGTTCAAGCGCACAGCGCAGACGCTGGTCTACATCCCCCACTTTGTCTCCATCGTTATTGTGGCGGCGCTGACTTTCCAGATGTTCTCCACCACGGACGGCGCCATCTACCATGTGCTGACCCAGATCTTCGGTGCGAATGCGCCCGACCTGCTCAGCGACCCCAAGCTCTTTCCCGCGCTGATCGTCGGCCAGAATATCTGGAAAGAGACCGGCTACGGCACCATCATCTATCTGGCGGCGCTGTCCAGCGTGGATGTGCAGCTGTATGAGGCTGCCAAGATCGATGGCGCAGGCCGTTGGCAGCTGATGTGGCATGTCACGCTGCCCGCCATCCGCGGCACCATTGTCCTGATGCTGATCATGAAGGTCGGCCAGCTTCTGAACACCAGCTACGAGCAGATCTTCCTGATGCAGAACTCGATGAACCGCGCAGCCTCCGATGTGTTTGACACCTATGTCTACACCAAGGGCATCACGGGCGGCCAGTACTCGCTGGCGACCGCCACCGGCCTGTTCAAATCCACCATCAGTATGCTGATGGTCGTTACCGCCAACAAGATCGCCAAGCTGTGCGGCGAGTCCGGCCTGTACTAAAGAAGGGAGCTGTGCTACAATGACAATGCCCTTTACCCATAAGAAAGACGAGGTGCGCGCCACCGGCACGCTGGAGGCCCGCACCCCCGGTGATCAGGCTGTACAGGTTCTTTTGTATGTCATCATTGCGCTGGTGGCGCTGGCCTGTGTGCTGCCCTTCATCTATGTGGTGGCCGGCTCCTTTGCGACCGAGCGCGAGCTGACCGAGCGTCCCTTCTTCCTGATCCCGCAGGATGTATCGCTGAACGCCTACCAGTACATCCTCAAGCAGGGCGATGTGTTCCGCGGACTGAAAAATTCGGTGATCGTCACCGCGATCGGCACGCTGATCAATATGTTCGTCTCCTGCACAATCGCCTACCCGCTGTCCCGCCCCTACCTCAAGGGCCGCAACGGCTTTATCAATATGGTCATCGTCACGATGCTGTTCACCGGCGGCATGGTCCCCGCCTACATTATGGTGGTCAATGTGCTGCATCTGGGCAACACCTACTGGGCACTCTGGCTGCCCACGGCGATGAGCGCCTTCAACATGATCATCATCAAGAACTACTTCCAGGGTATCCCCATGGAGCTGGAGGAGGCCGCCATCATTGACGGCTCCAACGATCTGATCACCTTCGTGCGCATCATCCTGCCGCTGTCCGCGCCGGTGCTGGCCTCGGTCAGCCTGTTCTACGCGGTCAGCCACTGGAACAGCTACTTCAATGCGATGCTGTACATCAACAACTCCGACATGGAGGTCATCACCATCGTGCTGCGGCGTCTGGTGTTCCTGACCACACAGGTAGCTGAGGATTCCACCTTCGACTGGGGCGCGGCCGGTATGCCGCCCATCAAGGCTGTCAAGATGGCAACCACGGTGCTGTCTACCCTGCCAATCCTCTGCATCTATCCGTTTGTGCAGAAGTTCTTTACCCAAGGTGTTATGGTCGGCTCGGTCAAGGGCTGATACCAAGCAATACAACCACTTTTATACAAAAAGGAGAAAAACGAAAATGAAAAAGGCACTTGCCCTCTCTATGGCGCTGGCGATGTCCGCCGCCATGCTCGCAGGCTGCGGCGGCTCCGCCTCCGACAGCACCTCCGCTTCCGGCGCTGCTTCCTCTGCGGACAGCGCTGCCTCCGGCACCCCCACCGTCAGCTTTATGATCCCCGACTTCACCGGCCATGTGCTGAGCAATGAACATTCCGATGAGGTCATCGCCAAGTACGAGGCCTACACCGGCACCCATGTCGAGTGGCGCACCGAGGCCAACGACACCTACAGCGAGAAGTTCGGCCTGACCCTGATGGACAAGGACAACATGCCGATGATCCTGACCGCAACCAAGACGCTGGACCAGAACGCCAACGCAGCCGATGCTGCCAAGCGCGGCGCCTTCTGGGATCTGACCGAGTACCTGCAGGACAGCGAGGCCTACCCCAACCTGTCCCAGATCAGCCCCGATGTTCTGAAGGGCCTGACCGTGGACGGCCAGATCATCGGCATCCCCCGCTCCCGCGCCATCGGCCGCAACGGTCTGGGCTACCGCACCGACTGGGCCGAGGCCGTGGGCATCACCGAGGCCCCCAAGACGGTCGAGGATGTCTATGACATGCTCTATAAGTTCACCTATGACGATCCGGACGGCAACGGTGCCAACGACACCTACGGTCTGGAAATGTGCAAATACACCGGCCCGTGGGATATTATCCAGACCTGGTTCGGCTGCGGCAACGGCTGGGTTGAGCAGGACGGCAAGCTTGTCCCTGTCCACCAGACGGCAGAGTACAAGGAGGCCCTTGACTGGATGCGCAAGATCTACGCTGACGGTCTGGTCCGCCCCGACTGGGCAACCGTAGACACTGCCAACTTCCAGGTCGACAGCCAGAAGGGCGTCACCGGTGTCTTTGTCGACACGATGGACGGCTCCAAGCGCATCTGGAAATACTTTGAGGATAACAGCATTGCCGATGTGAACGATGCCTCCAAGATCGCAACGATGACCTCTGTCGGCCCCATCAACGGCCACACCCTTGCCACCACCGGCTACAACGGCTTCTACCTCATCACCAAGTCCGGTGCCAAGACCGAGGAGGATGTCAAGGCCTGCCTGCACTTCCTTGACAAGATGTGTGACCCCGAGATGATGGCCCTGGCAGACTACGGCCTGCAGGACATCTGCTATGACATCAACGCCGATGGCAAGATTGTTCCCAACGGCAAGTACGACACCACCAACTGCCCGCACGCAGGTCTGAATCAGGCTGTGCCCTATGTCCCCTACCTGACCGAGCAGAACCCCGACTACCAGCTGGAAAAGGCTGACTATCAGCTGGCTTACGAGGAGAGCATCGCCAACAATGTGCAGTATGCCGTGTTCAACCCCGCGCTGGGCTACCTGACCCAGTCCGACACCTACGCCGAGTGCGGCAGCGACCTTGTCCAGATTCTGGACGATGCCCGCACCCAGTATATCTGCGGCCAGATCGACGAGGCCGGTCTGCAGGCTGCCTTTGACCAGTGGAATGCCCGCGGCGGCACGCAGGTCATTGAGGAAGTCAACGCCCTGTACGCAGCAGATAAAGCCTAATTGAATGTGAGCGCCGCAGCGGATGTTGCGGCGCTCTTTTATGATGGAGGGAAAGTCCATGCAAATCTCTGTGCGCAGCCAGACGGCTGCCCAAACCACCCTTAGCTGGCAGCCGGTGGCCGGGGCCGCCCGCTACCGCATTTTGTGGAGCGACCGCCCCGGCGAGACCGTGCGGTTCAAAACGGCGGGCGAGAGCGGGGAAAGCCTTTTCACCTTCTGCCGCTCGATGCATATCCCCTATTACATCAAGGTGCAGGCGCTGGCAGAAAACGGGGCCCTGCTGGAGGAAAGCACACCCGTGCAGACCCCCGTGGGCCGCGTGCTGCAGCAGCAGCTGGAGGCGCTGTCCCGCGGTTTGGTAGCTGTCACGGCAAACACCGGTGTGTTTATCAGCTGGCGGCTCTTCAAAAGCGAAGTCACCGGCCACAACGCCACCGGCCTGACCGGCACCGACTTTGTGCTCTATAAAAACGGGGTCAGGCTGGCTACCGTGACCGACAGCACAAACTATCTTGACGCGCAGGGCACAAGCGGGGATACCTACGCCGTGGCCCCGCTGGTAAACGGTGTAGAAGGGCCCGCCTGCAGGGGCGTAAAGCCGTGGCAGAAGGGGTACTATGAGCTGCCCCTGCAAAAGCCGGCGGACGGCGTGACCCCGGCGGGGGAGCCCTTTGCCTACCATGCCAACGATATGAGTGTGGGTGATATTGACAACGACGGCGAGTACGAGTATTTTGTAAAATGGGACCCTGACAACTCCCACGATGTGTCGATCAAGGGCTACACCGGGCGGTGCTTTATCGACTGCTATAAGCTGGACGGCACGCTGGTCTGGCGGCTGGACATGGGGCAGAACATCCGCGCCGGAGCGCACTACACCCAGTTTATGGTGTACGACTTTAACGGGGACGGCAGGGCCGAGATGGCTGTCAAGACCGCGCCCGGCACCGTGATGACCCGCTTTGCGCCGGACGGCACCGTGCTGTCCCGCCGGTATATCACGATGCCGCAGAAGGATCTGGACGCCGGGTACAGCCACGCGGACAACTATGTCTGCACGGCGCAGGATTACCGCCTGCATATGGCCGAGGTGTTCCGCCGCTGGCACACCCACCCCGAGGTCGTAAACGGCCGCTGGCCCGCCACGGTGGAGCAGTGCTTCGGCCTTGCGCCGCAGTACGCCTACCCCCTGTGCGAGGCTGATGCCCTTGCGCTGGCCGACTATTTCCTTGATGTGTATGCGCCGAGCCGCAGCCCCAAAAACGAGTTGCGTAAGTTCGAGGGCTTTGTCTATGACGGCCCCGAGTACCTGACGATGTTCGGCGGGGACGGCGCCGAGCTGGACACGATCGACTACCCTTACCCCCGCGTGGATGACGGCCTTTTGTGGGGCGATTATGCAATGCCCCGCATCGAGCCGTGCAACCGCGTGGACCGCTTTAACGCCGGGGTGGCCTATCTGGACGGCGAGCACCCCTATCTGATCGCCTGCCGCGGTTACTACACCCGCGCCACGCTGGCGGCCTACGACTTTTTTGAGAACCGCTTTCACAAGGTATGGGGTATCGACTCCGGCTTTGTGCCGATGGCGAACCCCTTCAACGACAGCGGCTGCCACCTTGCTGTCGGCACCGACCCTGTGTACGGCATTCTGGCCGGGCAGGGCAACCACAGTATTTCGACTGCTGACATTGATGGGGACGGCTGCATGGAAATTGTGTACGGCGCAGCAGCCATCGACCATGACGGAAGCCTGCTCTACTCCAAATACGGCACCCTGCCGGACGGCAGGACCCGCGCCAAGTTCGGCCACGGCGATGCGATGCATGTGGCTGACATCGACCCTGACAGCCCCGGTCTGGAGATCTTCAATGTTTATGAGGAGGGCGAGCGCGCCCCCTACGGCTGGGCGCTGCGCGACGCCGAGACCGGCGATGTCCGCTTTGGCGAATACGCCGAGGAGGATCTGGGCCGCTGCATGATCGGCAAGATCGACCCGAACACCCGCGGCCTGCAGGTCTGGGTCAAGGATGTGTACGATGTAAACGGGCGCACGCTGGAGCTGCCCACCCCCGGCACCAACATGAAAATCTACTGGGCGGGCGATCTTTCGACCCAGATCACCGATGGTGCGGACTATCTGCACGGCGATCAATACGGCGTCATTAACGATCTGACCCACGGCGTCATGCTGCAGCCCGCGGGCACTGCCACCAACAACGGCACCAAGGGCAACCCCTGTCTGGTGGCCGATGTGCTGGGTGATTTCCGCGAGGAGCTGCTGGTGCGCACGGCGGACGACACCGCCATCCGCATCTACACCACCACCGATCTTACCCCCCACAAGCTGTTTACCCTGATGCACGATGCACAGTACCGCTGCGGCGTGGCATGGCAGAACAACTGCTACAACCAGCCGTGCTACCCGTCCTTCTACTATGCAGGCGACATGGATTTTGCCAATGTGCTGCCGCAGCTGAACGCCAAGCCTACCCTCTGGATGGCGGGCGATTCCATCATGCAGAGCTACGCCCCCGGCGATAAGCCGGTGACGGGCTGGGGCGAGATGCTCCACACGCTGGCGCAGGGGGATGCTGTATGCCGCGCTGCCCACCGCGCGGACTGCCCCTTCCCGCAGGAGATGCGCTACGAGCTGCCGGGCCTTGTCATTGACAACTGCGCCATGGCGGGCCGCAGCAGCAAGACCTTCCGCGAGGAGGGGCGGTTGGACGACATTGCCGCGCATATCCGCCCCGGTGATCTGCTGGTGGTCAGCTTCGGCCACAACGATGCCAACCGCGCAAAGGCCGAGCGCTATGTCCCGGCGGATGCCTTCGGCGAGAGCCTGCGCCCATTCTGGGACGCTGCCCGCAGCCACGGTGCGGTGTGCCTCTTTGCCTCCCCCGTGGCGATGCGCGAGTTTGACGAGGCCGGTGTCTGCCACCCCTCGTTTGCCGCCTACCGCGAGGCGATGCGCGCCTTTGCCGCCGAGGTCGGCGCGCCGTTTATCGACCTTGGCGCCGCTACCGCCGCCGCCAATACCGCCCTTGGCGCTGAGCGCTGCAAGGCCCGCTATATGTGGGTGGGCGCAAAGCAGGACAACGCCCACCAGCAAAACGCCGGCGCCTGCCGCACGGCACAGGCCTTTGTGCAGCAGCTTTTGCAGGATACCACCCCGGCACTGGATGTGCTGCGGGCGAATTTCAAATAAATTTTGACAAAAAAGAAGGCTTTGTTTATGAACTACACCGAACCGAAGGTCATTTACACCTGCTTCCCCGGCGGCAAGCATAAGGTGCTGACGATGAGCTATGATGACGGCCGTTTGGAGGACCGCCGCCTTGTCGAGCTGTTCAACCGCTACGGTATCCGCGGCACCTTTAACCTGAACGGCGGTCTGCCCCGCCCCGAGCGCATCCCGGAGAGCGAGTGGGTCGAGCTGTACAAGGGCCATGAGGTCGCCTGTCACACCTACCACCACCCCACCATCTCCCGCAGCCCGCTGGACCAGACCGCCCGGCAGGTGCTGGCCGACCGTATGCAGCTTGAGGGCGTCATGGGCTACCCCGTGCGCGGCCTTGCCTACCCCAACGGCAGCTGGACACCGGAGATCGCCGCCCTGCTGCCCGCGCTGGGCATCCGCTACGCCCGCGTGGTGGGTGACACCCACGACTTTGCGATGCCCCACGATTTTATAACATGGAAAGCCACCTGCCACCACACCCACAACCTGCTGGAGGACGGCAAGCGCTTTGTAGAGCTGTACAAGACGCAGTACCTTTATATGATGTATGTCTGGGGCCATAGCTTTGAGTTCCGCACTGAGGAGGACTGGGCCCTGATGGAGCAGTTCTGCCAGCTGGCCGGCGGGCGCGAGGACACCTGGTACGCCACCAACATCGAAATCGTGGACTACATGGCCGATGCCGCCCGCCTGCAGTACACCGCCGCGGGCGATAAGGTCTGCAACCCCAACGCCCAGTCCATCTGGGTCGAGGCGGATGGCCGCCACTATGAGATCCCCGCCGGAAAGACGGTGGCGCTGGTATAAGCGGATTCGCGATTTGAAAAGGAGAGAGCAATGGCAAACCTGATTTTTGACAAGGCCCAAATTGAGGCCACCATCGACAAGATCGTGGACCGCACGATGCGGATGGACATGACATGGGACTGGC
>OOAN01000055.1_pt1 | contig 84916 bp, 67 predicted proteins | sample 1671301 | NCBI WGS metagenome assembly OOAN01 (sample SAMN06348142, study PRJEB24527) | human gut metagenome | biome: human gut; feature: ankylosing spondylitis patient; material: feces | host: Homo sapiens | place: China | collected 2015-10
TGATAACTTGCCACTGTGTTTCTTCTAAATCCGTCGAATACATAATTATTTGAAGATTGCTAACTAAAAATAATCATTTTCGAGGAAAGAAGAAGCACTCTTTTTACTTCAAACAGGAAAATTTAAACAAGCTCTAAATTTTATGTGATATCCTTTATTTTTCTAATTCTTCTATTAGCGTCTTTATCATCAAACTGTGGTCGCGGAAGTCGTTACGCAGCTTGTATGCCCCCGACTTGTCCACCAACACGTAGGAGGGGATGCCGTCTATCTTGAATTTGTCACACAGATAGTTCCATTGTTCCTGGTTCAGGCGGTAGTGCAAGCCTTGGATGTCCGGAATCATGGTCTTGTATTTCACGATGGGAGAGGTCTCGTTGGCAATGTAAACCCATACGAGGTTGTCACTTTTCAGGTTGGAGGACTTGAGCGGTTCGTTGGCTTGGATGGCCGCACGGCACGGGCCGCACCATGTATTCCAGAAGTCTACAATCACAACTTTGCCTTTGTAGGGCGCGATGAGGGCATCGAAAAGCCGCTCTTTGGGTACGTCGGGTGTGGTTTCCACCCTCGACTTGGCTTCCACGGCGGCCAGTTCTTCTTTGGCCTTCTTTTGCATGAGGGTGAACGCTTCGAGGTAGAACGGGTTGTCCATGGCTTTCATTTGGGCAAAGTCTGCATCGGTGAGCGCGACATTCTCCGCCTTGGCCGGGTAACCGGCGATTTGTCGCAAGTCCTTTACCAAGCCTTTTTGGATATCGGCCAGTTGTGGCCAGTCGAAAGAAGATGAGCAGGCGGCACGCACATAGTCTGACACATTTTCGCCCATTAGCAGTTTGGTGTCGTTGATGTCGAACAGTTGGCAGATGGCCTTGGCATCTGCCGGTTTAAGCGGGGCGATACCTTCCACCTTGAAGTTATAATCCCATTGACGGTTTATGTGCCGGTAATTATGTTCGCGCAGGTAATCGCCTTGCGCCATGGCCGAGAAGGCATCCTGTCGAAGAGCGAGCAGTTTCATTTCCTTTTTGAGCAGTGAAAAGTTGCTCCGGGCGATGCTGTCTGCAAGTGCCTTATAGGTGTCTACGACATGGGCGGCATATTCGGCCGAGGTCATGTGGTAGTCTGCAAATTCGCCCGTAAGCGAGTTCATGCTATAATAAGGACTGTTGTCTAATTGGTTGCCGACGTTATTCAGGTTGGCATACGTGCCCGAAGAATAGAGCCGTTGGAAAGGTGCCGGGTATGTTATTTTTTTCTTTTCCTCGCGGCGGAGCGAAAGGTAATACCCAATGGAGTGCATGTCCACATATAGTTCGGTCGTTTCGCCTGGAGCTAACCATGCGCTTCCTGCCATACTGTTGTTGAGGACTACGGCTGCTTGCACCGTTCCGCATTGCAGGAAGCTGAACGAAGCCTTGCCCGTTTCGGGGTCGACGGTTGCCGTATAAGGCTGTTGCGTCCCGAAGAGGGTGTTGACATAGAGGTTGGCCTCTTTGCCTAATTCCGGACGATAATGCAGGAAATGGACGTTGACGGTCGTGGTGCCCGTTTTGAAAATCGGTTCGGGCACTTCCGCATCCCAGTCGACCAACCGCAAGCTTTCGGGTACGTTATCTGGTATGTCGAATGTTTTTTTCCCCGTCAGGTCTATCCCGAAGAGCTTGAAACAGTCCTCGCAGTCGGATTCGATAAAGTCGAATGATGTCGTGCCGGAAGGGAGCGGCTCGAAGCAGAGGGTAAATGAAGCTTCGCCCGATTCGGGCATCCAAAACAATGAATCCGGAGTGATTCCTTCGGCACCGGTCAGCATATACCGTTTTCCTCCGGCTTGCAGGTACGACTCCGAAGAAATGCGAATCCAGTTGTGGGGACGGTAATACGCGTCGGTGTGCAGGATGGTAGCCGAGTCCGTCAGTTCTACCTTTGCAATGTCAAGTGCGTTGGTATTGGCCGTTTCAATCAAAGGGTATTCCACCGCTTTGTTGTTCGGGCCACAGGACGTGAGCCATGCCAAGAGAGTCAGTACGCCCGCTCCGGTTCTCCACTTGGGAGCATGCATAAAGAAATGATTCATGATATTGATGTTTAAAAAGGGATGCCCTTTTGGATAATCAGGCATCCCCCGGTTAATATTTTCAGGTATAGGCGCCTTTATTGTTTCACCAACGTCAACGCTTCCGCGCCGTTTTCATCCAACAGGGCAGCCGTATGCTCGTCTTTGACGATAAAGCTTCTCACTTTGTTCATGGCTTCCAGCACTTTGCCTTCTACCGTCATGCCCGGGCCGGCCATCATCGTGGAAAGCAACTTGTCGAACTTCAGTGAAGCGGGTTTTTCCTTTTCCTGTTCGATGCCCCCGTTTACGATGTTGCATCCGGCATTGCCGTGCAATGTCTTTTTGTCGGCATTGAATTCAAGGAACGGTGTTTTCTCCGTTTTTTCGATATCTTCTACCGCTTCGTCGTAGACCTTCGTGATATTCCATTTGCCGTTCAAGGAAGCCAAAGTGGCGGCGGGACGTTTGCTCAGTGTGAACAGGGCGTTGCCGTTGCCGTCTGTCAGGGTCAGTTCTTTTTCCGTACCTTTATAACCGGTCACATTGCCCAAAGCTTCCAATACGGCACGTTCGGTTGCCATGTCGCTGCAAAGCATCCGTGTGGAAGCCACTTGCCCGAAAGACAAGCGTCCGGCTTTGTCTTTATCCACTTGGATGGACCCCATGATGCGGTTGCACCCGGCACAGCCGTATATCCGGTTCTCTTTCATGTCCATTCCTATATATGGTTCTTTGTCGGCTATAGCCTCTTTGCCATTTACGGTAATGATATTCCATTCGCCCTCCAAGGCACTGGTTTGTAGGGTGTTCTTGCTGCTTCCGCAACCACTTGCTAAAACAATGGTAAGAATGGCTATTCCCATTGCGCTTGATTTTTTCATTTTCATTTTTGAGTTGATTTAGTATTGTAAATTGCAAATATACCTCTTTTTCCTTGTATCCTCATCTTTTTAAGTTGTTTTAATTTACAGGAACGATTGTTTTCTATTGTGAGGGGCCGGAGAAATTTTCTGTGTAAAAGCGTTGTGCTGATTGGCCCGTTTCAATCTCCTTTGATTGAAAAATCGTTTGGCTTAGAATGAAAAATTGTTTGGCTTAGATTGATTTTCCGTTCTGCTGAGTTTGAAATTAAGGTCTTTGGATGTCGTATAATTCATTTATAATGAGTGATTTAAAATAACTTTGCGTTGGAATGCCGATTTGCATCGGAAAAATGTTATCTTTGCAGAGGCGTTTGTGAAAACAAGGTGTGAAAAATACTGATAAATAAAGATGGGAAAAACAAGATATATGCAGGCTGACGAAGCCTTCTTCAAGCTTCTGCGTTTAGGAATCGGGACGTGCCACGACCGTGACGTGGCTTTAGACAAGGACGGATGGGCGGCAGTGTATGACATGGCTTGCAAACAAGCCGTGGCTGCCATCGTGTTGGATGGCGTGGAGCGTTTATCCGTCATCCAGAAGCCTCCGGTGGATGTCGTGATGCCTTGGATCGGACTGGTGCAGCAAATAGAAACACGCAACCGCAGGCTCAACCGGACGCTCGTGATGGTGTATGACAAGTTTTTGAAAGAAGGAATGGGCACTGTCCTGCTGAAAGGACAGGGTAATTCCTTGTTTTATCCCCGCCCGCTGCATCGCACGCCCGGCGACATCGACCTGTGGATGAACGACGGACGCAAGATGGTGGTGGATTATGCCCGGAAGTATTGCCCCGGCGTGGAGGTGGTTTATCATCATGTGGACTTTCCCGTATTGAAAGAGGCTGAGATTGAATTGCATTTTACGCCTTCATGGATGAACAGTTGGGGGATGAACCTCAGGCTACAACGTTATTTTAAGGAATGGAAAACGTTGTCATTGCTCCATAAGGTGCAGTTACCCGAACGGGTGGGCGAGGTGGCCGTGCCCACTTTGGCGATGAACCGTGTGTACCTGTTGGTGCATGTTTACCGTCATTTGTTCGATGAAGGCATCGGTTTGCGCCAATTATTGGACTACCACTTTGTGCTGAGGCAACCCTGTTCCGAAGCGGAGCGGGAGGAAGCCGTGCGGTGCTTGGAGCGTTTGCATCTCAAACGTTTTGCCGGCGCGGTGATGTATGTATTGCAAACGGTTTTCGGGCTGGAGGAAGAACATCTGTTGGTGCCGTCATCGCCCGGACGGGGGCAGCGCCTGTTGGCCGAAATCATGAAGGCCGGAAATTTCGGGCAACATGATGAACGCATCCGGCATGATGCAAATGAGACACCTTTCGGCCGTTTCCGTCGCAAGGTGTCGCGCAACATGGGATTCCTGACGGATTATCCCGGTGAAGTCCTTTGGAGTCCTTTGTTTAAAATATGGCATTACGTGTGGCGGTCGCGTCACGGTTATTTTCCGGCAAAGAAATAATCGGGCAACGGCTTGCGGTTTACTTTTGTTTCCGATAAGTCAGAAGAGCCTTCAAGGTTTCGATGTCTTCGGGCAACGTAAGCTTGAAGTTGAGTTCGGAGCCGGATGAGATGTAGAGTTTTTTTAGAGGGAAAACTTCCGTAATCAGGGTATACAGGGATTGGCTGCGGCTGATTCGGATTTGGCTTGCCCTGCGGAAGGCTTCTGTCAGGTCGTTCAGGCTGAAGGTTATCGGGGTCTGTGCGCGGTGCAGAAGCTCACGTGGAATGCACCTTTCCGAAGAAATACCGTCGGGGCTTACCATGTAAGCCTCTTGGCTACGGACGGCAGTGACGGCATTTCCATGCGTGCGGAAAGTGTCCAGGTTGAGGCTGATGATTTCGTCAGATACCAAAGGGCGTACGGCTTCGTGGGTCAGGACGGTAGGGTTCTGTTCCCCCAGTTCTGCATATAGGCCTGCGATACCGTTTCTCAGGGAGTCGATGCTAGTGTCTCCGGCCGGGAACAGCGTATGCAGCTTGCTTATTCTGCCGTTTCGAGCCGTCGTTTTTACAAAATCGTTCCATTCCGGATTGCAGACCACATAAATACGGTCGATTTCGTGATGGCGTTGGAACGCTTGCAGGGTGTAGGAGATGACCGGCTCACCTGCAATCTCTATGAATTGTTTGGGGCGGTCGGTGTGCATGCGGAAGCCATGTCCTCCGGCTAACAGTAATACGACGTTGAGTGGCTTATCCATTTTCTATCTCCTTTGTGAACCGGTCACAAAAAGTTTCATGTACATGGCGGGTGTAGTAACGCAAGGCTTCGAGTACGATAATCTCGAAAACGAAGAAGAGCCAGGGCATGTCGATAAACAGCGATACGAACAGTACGATAACCCGTGTATCGAAAGTCAGGATGTTCGTGTATTTCATCAAAGGAAGGCTCGCTGTACGGAATCGTTCTTTCAACGTTTGCGGTACCTCGTCCGGATAACGTTGCTGGACGAGGGCATAGAACTTTTGGAATTTGGGCGTTTGCCGCTCTTGTCCCCGCGTGTAGTTTCCATAAAAATAGAGGTATATCTTGTGAAACCATTCCTTGCGGTTCCAGGGTAACGATCGCATCAGGGCGCGTTGTTGGGCATAGTTGTCCAATTCGCTTCCCGATGCCCCTTTGAGGAAATAAAGGTGGATGTTGCGGTAATAGTCGGCCACGGCACATTGTTTGGCATGGCAGTGGAAACCGGAGAAAGCGGCCATCAGCCAAATCCATATCCCCCATGGTTGCCCCCACGGAGCCGGTTCGCCAGTGAGGCGCAGGCACAGGAAAAAATAAATGGAGAAGAACCATACGTCGCCGGCAAAGCCGTCCAAGATACGTCCGATTAGTGTTTTCTGCCCCGTCATGCGAGCCAGTTGCCCGTCGGCGCAGTCGTACCAGTTGGCCCATATCAGAAGAAACATACCGATGAGGTTCATGTATAGGTCGTCCCACCAGAAGAAGTAACCGGCCAATGCTCCGATGACGATGGAGAGCAGCGTGACGGCGATGGGATGGATATGTAGTTTCTTGAACAGCAAAGCCCAAAGATAACCCGGAGTGCGCGTGACGTAAAGTTCGAACGTCCCTTCCGTGTCTTCTGATTTCAGCGTGTCTTGTACACGTTCTTTCAGTGTGGATGATGTCATATTTTGTGAGCCTCCTAAAGTTCTGGTTTTCCCTTTCTTTCTAAAAGTGTTGCAATATTCGTAAAAAAAAGCGGAATCTGCAAGCTGTCAGTGGAAAAAGGCCGGAATAAAAGAACGAAACCTTTGTTTTTGTGGGTATTTTACGTAAAAGGCGAGAGGAAAACGCAAAATGAGGCAAGGGGATAGAGAAGAGGCATTTGGGGAGGTTTGTCGGTTTTCTTGAAACACCATGGTCTTTTATGGCTCCGTATCTGAAGTAGGGACTGCACTGTCCCGATTGGGGTTTTGTCTTTCCCGTTTCAGGTAAATCATGTCCTTCAGCAGTATGCCTCCTTCTATGATGGGATGGTCATAGTGCCGGGTGAAGAAATCGGGCAGGGTGTGTGAATAGGTAAATCCGCAACTACGGTAAAATGGTAGAGTTAACGGGCTGTTGCCCGTGCCGACCAACAGGGTGTGGCAGTCTGCATAGTAATGCCATACGTGCTCCACCATCATCCGTCCGTAACCTTTGCGTTGGCAGGCGGGAGCTACGGCAAGGTTTTTAAGTTCATAAACTCCTTGTTTTTCGCGAGTGACTACGGCTACGGCTTTTGCTTCGCCTCTTTCTTCCATGATGAACAAGTCGCCTCGTTCTATATAGCGGTCTATCATCGATTCTTGTTCATCGGCCAGAAGCAATAGGTATAGGAAACGTTTCTTGTCAGATTTTACAAGTCGGATATGCATGGTTTTTTTTTCGTTAGTCGGGTGGTAAGGATTGGTTTCCATTGATTGGTCAAATGAAGGCGGTTTTTATAAAGACTTTGGGAGGGTGGATGGCGTGTTGGAGGACGTTAAGGAGAGGCAGAGGCTTTCTTCCGTCTCGATGTTATCCTATCGGAAAGGAGACGGGTAGTGGCGCAACTCGTTTCTGAGCGTGCCGGATTGCCGTTGGGTCACTTTGTCCATTAAGGTCCAAAAGCGAGGGCCGTGGTTCATCTCTTGGGTGTGGCAAAGCTCGTGGAGCAGTACGTAATCGGATAACCGAAGAGGGAGAATCATCAGATATAGCGACAGGTTGATATGCCCTTTGTTGGAGCAGCTTCCCCAACGTGTACGGGCCGAATTGATGCTGAGCCGGGTGTAATGGAATCCGTGACTGGAAGCCAACTCCTCAATCCGTGGCAGTAGTATGGCCTTGGCTTGCTTGCGCAATGCCTCCGTGACGACCTTGAAAAGCCAAGGTTGCAAGTGTTCGAAATCCGTTTGCGGAGGATAGATGATTTCCACGCGGTGGGGAGTATGCCGGATGAAAAAGTCCTGCCGCTGTCCCTCTGTAAATGTGAGGGTCAGTTGGTCGGTAGTTATCTTAAAATTACCGTCTATCATCATTTTGTTGGGTTTGTCATGAAGGCATATCACGGTTCCAAAATCCCCGCCAAACGTTTCTTGCGGTGAGAATCGTGGCGGGGAAGTCAGGCATTTAATATGTGTAACTTTGCCTATTTCTTTTTGAAGACATCCAGATTCCATTCAGCATGCCATGGAATCGTAATTTTGTTGGTCTGCTTGTCAATCATCATAGGCAACCAAATGTAACGGCTGTCTTGCAGATCTTTCTTTTTCCACATGTCGAAGCACGCGATATAGGCATTTTTCTTGCCCTGCACGGGGATGACGAAAGTGCTTTGTCCGTAGAATGTCTTTTCGGCATCCGGTCCCGTACAAGGGTCTCCCAAAACTGTCCACTCTCCCATGATGGAATCGGCTACAGCTAATTCAGCACTGTTGGGATCCCAACCGGTGCAACCGCTAGAAAGCATATAATACTTATTTCCGTGCTTGAAGACGGCAGGTGCTTCTCTTGCCATGCCGACAAAGCGGCGTACGTATTTTCCGTCCGGTTTGGTGTAATCGTCGGTCAACCGGTTGATGTGCATGGTTTGGTTTTCTTCCGATGAAGAGAACTGGTAAGCAGTTCCGTCATCGTCTACGAATACGGTTTGGTCACGGCTCATCGTACCGTTTGGACGGAATCCGTCCAGATATTTAAACGGACCTGTCGGTGAATCAGCGATGGCCACACCGGCTTCAGCCTTGCTGTAATCCGGGCTGTCTATGTGCATCCACATGACAAACTTTTTGGTCTTTTTGTTGTAAACTACCTTGGGACGTTCGAGTACTTGCGTCGGGTGGATGTCGCTGTTAGGGTCGTCGGTAATGGCTTTCAAGGCCACTCCTTCGAATTTCCAATTCAGTAAGTCCTTACTGGAGTAGCAGCTTACTCCGGTTACGTCCGTACGATAGCGTTCCCAAGTCGCGTCGGCGGGCAGGACAGTCTTGCCGACCTTGTATTCACCGTACCAATAGTATGTACCTCTATGGTATAAGATACCGCCTCCGTGAGCGTTGATGGGGTTGCCTTCCGTGTCGTTCCAAACTTCTTTGGGACGGAAGAACTCGTTTTTTTGTGCCTGAATGTGTACTGTTCCCAATGCACATACGGCCACTGCAGCAATTACAAATCTTCTCAACATAATATAATGGCCAGGTTTATAAAATTAGAATTCGCTTCAAAGATAGTATAATCTTGAGTAAAAATCAAGGTTTGGGCATGCAAAATCCGTAAAAATGAAAAAGGGCCACCTCCACAGGCAGCCCTTTTCGTCGTTAGTATGTTATGAAAAAATTTGAGAGAATTGAAACTTCACAGTTTCATTGCGTTTTATTAAGCACTAACTTGTTTATATAGAAAAAGCATAAAATGTTCCATTAATCTTGTTTGAGTGTCCCCGATGAAAGCATTTTCATGAACCGATCGTCCATATCTCCTGTAAGATTGACGATGGTCAGTGTTTTCTCATCCGGATTCAGGTTCAGCACTACCAGTTCCCGTATCACTTCATCGTGTTTACGGACAAAGATTTTATTGTTTTGTCCGGGTTGGTTCTCTACCCACGGGGTAAATCTGTTTTTGTTCTTTTCTATGAGATGTTCGGCTTTTCGGAAAAACTTCTCACTTTGTTTTGTTGCCGTGATGATTCGGGCACTTTTCAGTTTGGAAAGGAGATATCCCGGAACCTCTTCATCTCTGTCTCCATTCGGGGCCGTCATGGTGTCCACGAGTTTCTCCATCATTTTCGGACTGACAGTCTGGCATTGTATTTCACCGTTTTCCTTGGAACATTGTTCCATGAACTTAGACGCAAAATCCTGCCCCCACGTGTGGATTGAACATGCTATTAACAATAAGCAAAGAACGCGTTTCATTTTATTGTTCTTTTTGTGCCTCTTTAGGCTGCATTTGCAGGAGAGAATCCTGTTTGGATGCTTCGCTCAGGCTTTGCGACACCATTTGTAAGGCATCGGATATCTGATTGTAAGCCATTTCCGGATCATTGTATGAATCCTGGTAATTCTCATAGTTATAGTCATTCTCCACGGCGGCTTCACGGTGGAAAGAACTTTGTGCAGCATTGCCTAACGTGAGGATGATGGCTACGGATGCAGCAGCCTTGTAGAGGGGCATCATCCGGCGTACCCACGTGATTCTACGTGCTTTCACCGGTTCGTCCTTCTCTATGTGCGCCATGATTCTTGCGTCAAAATTCTCACCCAATTTTATTTCCTGCCACATCTTTTCGCTTACAAAGAGTGGCTTGTAAGGCATGAGGTGGCTTGGTATATGGGTTTGGTTGAAGAAGGTTTTCAGTATGGCTTCTTCTTCCAATGAGGTTTCGCATCGCCAATAGCGTTCCAGAAGTTGTTCTATGTACTTATAGTCCATATCCTTGTATTTCTGTGTACTTTTGCTTGATTCGTTGTCTGGCACGGAACAGATAGACTTTCACCTGTTCTTCGCTCAGATTCAGAATCGCTGCAATCTCTTTATAGCTTTTGCCTTCTATTTCTCTCAGTTGGACGATGTCCTGTTGGGCTTGCGGCAATTCCTTCAACAGTTTTTGGAGAAGTCCGAGCCCTTCACGAGCCGTCAGGCTGTCGTATGGAGTGGAAGTATCGGGGCGGCTATGCAGGCTTTCGTCCAAGACGATATGCTGCGCTTCTTTTTTTTCGCTTCTGTCCAAGGAAAGGTGCCTGCAAATGGTCAGGCAATAAGCTTCGATAGAGTTCAGTTGCGACCATTCGTTGCGTTTGTCCCACACCCTTATCAGTGTTTCTTGAACGATGTCTTCCGCTTCTGCCGTGTCGAATGTGATACGAAGAGCCAACCGATAGAGTTTGTCTTTCAGGGGCAATATATCGTTCCGAAAACTGATTTCTTTCATCTCTCTGTAATAATGACGGGCGAGTGCCTGAAAAGTTACACTCACCCGCCATTTTTTTTGAAATATTTTTTTCGTCTTGTCCTATCTCTCTATAACTGTGCCGGATACGCCGTCGATAGCTGTGGCTAAAGTGATAATGACTTTGCTTACTCCGGCATGGATGGCTTCAAATGAGTTTTCCAATTTCGGAATCATTCCGCCTTGTATGATGCCTTCCTCCACATAACGTTTAAATTCGCTTTCGTTGATATGAGGGATGAGGCTGTCATCGTCTTCTGCGTCTCTCAATACGCCTTTCTTTTCAAAACAGTACATCAGGGTGACATCGAACGCATCGGCCATGGCTTTGGCGGTTTCCCCGGCAATGGTGTCGGCATTGGTATTCAGGATATGTCCCTGCCCGTCGTGCGTCAAGGGAGCCATGACGGGCACGATGCCTTTACGGACCAGGTCGGCCAGAAGCGTACCGTTAACTGCGTCTACGTCTCCTACGAAACCGTAGTCCACATCCTTCACCGGACGTTTGTGGGAACGTATCACATCCATGTCGGCACCGGTCAAGCCTAAGGCGTTGACACCTTGCGCCTGAAGGCGTACCACGATGTTTTTGTTGACCAGTCCGCCATACACCATGGTGACTACGTTCAGCATGTCTGCGTCCGTGACGCGGCGACCGTTGATCATTTGGCTTTCTATTCCTAATTGGGCTGCGACTTTGGTGGCAGAACGTCCTCCGCCATGTACTAAAATCTTATTGCCTTCAACGGCCGTGAAAGCTGCCAACAGTTGGCGGAGCGAGTCTTCTTCCTCTACGATTTTGCCGCCCACTTTGATGATGGTGAGTTTCTCTTTCATGTTCATTCCAAATAAGTATAACCATAAAGTCCCGAGCGGTAGTTGTTCAGGAACTCTTTACCCTCTTCGAGCGAAATCTTTCCGCTTTGGATGGATTTGGATACCCATATTTCGAGACGGCGAACTAGTTTCTTCGGTTCATACTGGACATATTCCAACACCTCGGCTACGGTTTCCCCGTCGATGATTTGGTCGATAGTATATCCCTTGTCCGTCACGGAAACGTGTACGGCATTGGTGTCGCCGAACAGGTTGTGCATGTCGCCTAATATTTCTTGGTAAGCGCCGACCAGGAACACGGCGAGGTAATAGTTTTCGCCTTTCTTCAACGTATGCACCGGCAGGCTGTGGGAAATATGGCTGTTGGTTACGAAGTTTGCGATTTTCCCGTCCGAATCGCAGGTGATGTCCTGTATCGTGGCATGCGTGTTCGGACGTTCGTCCAACCGTTGTATCGGCATGATGGGGAAGAGTTGGTCTATGGCCCATGTGTCCGGCAGGCTTTGGAACAGCGAAAAGTTACAGAAATACTTGTCTGCCAACAGTTTGTCGAGCGACATTAGTTCTTCTGGTATATGCTTTTGTGTCTGTGCCAACAGGTTGACTTCACGTGTGACGCTCCAATACATGCTTTCGATGTCGGCACGTGTCCGTAAATCTACGATGCCGTGGCTGAACAGGTCCAGTGATTCTTCTCTGATTTGTTGGGCATCGTGCCAGTCTTCCAGAAGGGTACGCGGGTTCAGGTTGTCCCAAATCTCATACATGTCCTTTACCAGTTGGTGAGCTTCCGGCGAAGGCTCGAAATTCTCGTCCATACGGGGAAGGGAGGCGGTTTCCAGTACTTGCATGATGAGCACCGAATGGTGGGCGGACAGCGACCGTCCGCTTTCCGTAATCAGGTTCGGATGCGGAAGGTTGTTTTTATTGGCCGCATCGACGAAAGTATAGATACAGTCGTTCACATATTCCTGGATGGAGTAGTTCACAGAACTTTCGCTATTGCTGGAGCGTGTACCGTCGTAGTCTACTCCCAGGCCGCCGCCGCAATCCACGAACTCTACATCATAACCCAAATGATGGAGTTGGATGTAAAATTGCGAAGCTTCGCGCAGGGCGGTCTGTATGCGGCGTATCTTGGTAATCTGGCTACCGATGTGGAAATGGATAAGCTTCAGGCAGTCTTTCATGCCTTTGGCTTCCAACATGTCGAGCGCTTCCAACAGTTCACTGGATGTCAGGCCGAACTTGCTGGCGTCGCCGCCACTTTCTTCCCATTTCCCGCTGCCAGACGAAGCCAATTTGATACGGATGCCGATATTGGGCCTTACGTTGAGTTTCTGGGCAACCTCGTAGATTGTGTTCAGCTCGTTGAGTTTCTCTACCACCAGGAAGATGCGTTTGCCCATCTTTTGGGCCAATAGAGCCAGTTCTATGTAATTATGGTCCTTGTAACCGTTGCAGATGATGGGAGAGGCTGAGTCGGTATTGACGGCAATGACCGCATGCAGTTCCGGTTTGGAGCCGGCTTCCAGACCTAAGTTGAATTTCTTGCCATGGCTGATGACCTCTTCTACTACGGGACGTATTTGGTTGACCTTAATGGGATAAATGATAAAATTCTCTCCTTTGTAGTCATATTCCTTGGCTGCCTTCTCGAAGCAGTTGCTAGTTTTCTCGATACGGTTGTCCAGGATGTCGGGGAAACGAACTAATACAGGGGCCGACATGTCCCGGATGGCCAATTCGTCCATCAGTTCCCTCAAATCGACTTTCACGCTATCCTTTCTCGGGGTTACGTAAACGTGTCCTTTTTCGTTGATTCCAAAATAGTTGACTCCCCATCCGTTGATGTTGTATAATTCTTCGGAGTCTTCAATACGCCATTTTCTCATTACGTTCTTTATAGGTTTAATAGTTCACGAAGCAAACGGACGGAGTCCTTTATTTTATCGTAGTTCTCTAATAAATTGACATCTAATGTATATTGTGCCCGGCTATAAAAGGGTTCGCGTACCGCGAGGGAATCCCGGATATATTGTTTCATTTCATCCTCCGTTTTGTCTTTCAGCAGGGGGCGTTCCACTTTTCCCATTTTCAGATGTTGGAACAGCACGTCGGGAGAGGCTTTCAAGTATACCGTCTGAGCTTGCCGGTTCATGTATTCCATATTGTCGAAAAAGCATGGCGTTCCTCCGCCGCAGGAGATGATGACATTCTCGAACTCAGCTACCTCGTGCAGGACTTTCTGTTCAATCTCGCGGAATCCGTTTTCTCCGTTTTCCGCGAATATTTGGGGGATGGTCCGGCGGTAGCGTTCTTCGATATACCAGTCTAAATCATAAAACGGGAGAGCCAGGCTTTGTGACAATGCTTTTCCTACGGTCGTCTTTCCGGCTCCCATGTAACCGATTAAGATGATACGTGTCATTTTTTCTTGCTATAAGTTCTTTTACGTGCCGTTGTTTTAGGTTTCTCGTCTTGTTCCTTGACCACGGCCATGCACTCCCCAAGAGTCAGCTCTTTGGCCCGTTCTGCCAAGGTCTTCGGCAAGCGGTAATTATTGCCTTTATAGGCGATATAAGGACCGTAGCGTCCGTTGAGAACCTCCAATTCCGGCTCTTCCTCGAATTTTCTCAAATGCCGTTCCACTTCGGCCTTCCGTTTTTCAAGGATGAGTTTGATGGCCTCTTGGAGGGTGACACTCATCGGGTCGTTGCCTTTGGGAAGCGAGACATATTTCTTGTTATGCAAGACGTAAGGCCCGAAACGTCCTGTACCGATGGATACGGTCGTGCCTTCGAAAGTGCCGAGGTCGCGAGGAAGTTTGAACAGTTCGAGGGCTTCTTCCAAGGTGATGGTTTCCAGGCTTTGCTCGTTCTTCATCTGGGCGAACCTCGGTTTCTCCTCGTCCTCTGCCGTTCCGATTTGCACCACCGGGCCGAAACGTCCGATTTTGACAAACACAGGCTTTCCGCTTTGCGGGTCTGTGCCCAACAAACGTTCGCCCACTTTATGCTCGGATTTGGCATTGAGGGTTTTTTCCACCTCCGGTTCGAAGTCGCCGTAGAAGTCTTTCATCATTTGCGTCCATTCCGTTTTTCCTTCTGCGATGTCATCAAACTTCTTTTCCACCTCGGCCGTGAAGTTGTAATCCATGATTTCGGGGAAATATTGCAAAAGGAAGTCGTTGACCACCGTCCCCACGTCTGTTGGGACCAGTTTGCCCCTTTCTGCTCCGATGACGGTTTGTTTGGCTTGTTGGCTGATGGTGTCTCCTTTCAACGTAAGGATAACCAGTTCCTTTTCTTCTCCTCCCTTGTCTCCTTTGGCCACGTATTCGCGTTGCTGTATGGTGCTGATGGTCGGCGCGTAAGTGGAAGGACGTCCGATGCCCAATTCTTCCAGTTTTTTAACCAAGCTTGCTTCGTTGTAGCGTGGAGGGTGTTGGGTGAACCGTTGCAGGGCTTGTATCTCTTTCCGTTCCAGTTGCTGCCCGGTCTCCATCGGGGGTAGCAGGTTGCCTTCTGCCGTTTCATTTTCGGGATCTTCGTCGAAACTTTCCCGGTATACCTTCAGGAATCCGTCGAATTTGATGACTTCTCCTGTGGCAACGAAAGCAGCGTCTTGCCCGCTTATCTGAATGGTAGCGGTGGTCTTTTCTATTTCTGCATCGGCCATTTGGGAAGCGACCGTACGTTTCCATATCAAATCGTACAAACGGCGTTCCTGTGGCGTGCCCTCTATTTCCGTCTGGTCCATATAGGTGGGGCGGATGGCTTCATGGGCTTCCTGCGCCCCCTTCGTTTTGGTATGGAATTGGCGGCTCTTGACGTAACGTTCGCCCATCAAATCCTTGATGACGGCCGTGCTGGCATTGATGCACAGCGAAGACAAATTGACAGAGTCCGTACGCATGTAGGTGATGCGCCCAGATTCATACAAGCGTTGGGCTATCATCATGGTTTGTGCCACGGTAAAACCGAGCTTGTGAGCCGCTTCCTGTTGTAGCGTGGAAGTGGTGAACGGAGCCGCCGGTGTACGCTTTTGCGGCCGGGTAGCGATGTCGCGGATGGTAAAGGCCGCGTCTTTGCAGTTTTCCAGGAAACGGGTGGCTTCCTCCTTGTTTTTGAAGCGTTGGTTCAGTTCGGCCTTGATTTCCGTGCCTTCCTTGCTATTGGCAAGCGTGAAAAGGGCTACTACGCGATAACTTTCTTCGCTTCTGAACTGTTGGATTTCCCGTTCGCGTTCCACAATCAGGCGTACGGCCACGCTTTGCACGCGTCCGGCCGAGAGCGCGGGCTTTACTTTCTTCCAAAGTACCGGAGAGAGTTTGAAGCCCACGATACGGTCGAGTACCCGCCGTGCCTGTTGGGCGTTTACCAGATTGAGGTCGATGTCCCTCGGGTGTTCGATGGCTTGCAGGATGGCAGGTTTGGTGATTTCGTGGAACACGATACGTTTGGTTTGTTCCGGTTTCAGGCCGAGCACTTCATACAAATGCCATGAGATAGCCTCTCCTTCACGGTCCTCATCGGAAGCCAACCAGACGGTTCCGGCATTTTTGGCTTCCGCTTTCAGTTCGTTCACCAGTTTGGTCTTTTCGGAAGGTATCTCATATTGCGGTGCGAAGTTCGTCGTGTCAATGCTGAACTCTTTTTTCTTTAAGTCACGGATGTGCCCGTAACTGGATAATACTTTGTAGTCTGCTCCCAAAAACTTTTCGATGGTTTTGGCTTTGGCAGGAGACTCCACGATCACCAAATTTTTCTGCATGGTCTGTACCTTTATAAAATTTCGGCAGCAAAAGTAGAAAAAAAAGATAGATTACACCTTATATATAACAATTTTTTTGAATAAATGGAATAGCATGCGCCAAGTCTCCCTTTGGGAGAGGGGATTAAGGGCATTGTGCCAACAGCTTTTCGATGCCTTTTCTCACGGATGCCAGACCGAAGTCTTCCGGGCGCAATTCTTTCATGGGAATCCACAACAGTTCGGCTGCATCGTCCATGGCATGGGCCAGGCTGCTGTCTGCCACCGTACAGTGGAAGAAACAATCTACGGTGTGTACCAGAAATCCGGAATACAGGTAAGTGTTGGGCAGGGAAAACAGAAATTCCGTGTGGGTTACTTCCAGTCCGGTTTCTTCTTTGACTTCCCGTGCTACTCCCTCCTCGCTGCTCTCGAAACAGTCTGAGAATCCGCCGGGCAGGTCGAGCGTGCCTTTGGCCGGTTCCTTTCCTCTTCGGCATGTCAGCAGTTCCTGCCGTTCGTTCAGGATGACCGCTACTGTGGCTGCACTTGGGTTGAAATAGTAAACGAAGCCGCAGTCTTCGCATTGTTTCGATTTTTCGTTATGCTCCACGAAGCGCGGTGAGCCGCACTTCGGGCAGAAGTGGAATTGTGCGAAAGGATGTTCGTGCATCATGATGACAGTCTGTTTTTTTAAGTTTATTTTCTCTTGGATTGCAAAGCTACGGAATAAATCCGGAAAGCAGGTCCCGTATCGGGTTAATTTTAATATTCCGAAGCATGAAATATAAATGGGTGGGGAATATTATCCTTTTTACAGGATGGACATATCTACACCGGAATTTTGCAAAAAAAAAACTTCATCTTTCAGTTTGTGTGATAATCCGTTCATAATGTTGATGTTGCAGACTGAAGGATGTTTCAGGCATCCTTCAGCCAAGTTTCATTTTGTTTGGCGCAGAACTGAAAATCGTTTGCCTGAGATTGAAAAATCGTTCGGCTGAGATTGAATTTCCGTTTGGTACAGGACTTTTTACCGTTTTCTGCAGTGAAAGGAAACTGAAAGATGGACTTTCTGTCTTTCATCTTATAATACTTTATATGTCAGGATGTTGGCATGCGCTCTGAAGGATGAAGGTTCTTTTCTGAAAAAACTTGGGGCGGGTCGTGGAAGCATCCCAGATGGAGTAGATGATTTTAATGGCCTATGGTGGTAATGAATAATTCGAGACATAAAAATATTGAGGGTATATTCTGTTTGATTATATAAAAAGTTATTATCTTTGGATTGTCTGTTTGTGAAACAACTTGTGTTTCAACGTAAGATATTGTGGATATTGACGGAAGGAGGACGTATGAAGTATGTTTTAAGTCTTTGGGGGATGTTGTTTTTCTTGTCTTCCACGGCTTGGGGGCAGGCGGGGGAAACCTATGAAGTAACGTATGTGGACAGTGTGGGGAGCAATTATAGTGCATACGTACCCCAACCGTTGGTAGAAACTGTAGTGGAAGGGGAGACTTATGAACTGCGGTCGAGGCAAGGGAAAATTTTGGCAACCGTGCCCGTAAGCCCGTTTATGACTATCGGGGTGGAACATTGTCTCATGATGGCTATGGATGTATGGGAAGAACAACTGAACATTAAGGAGCCTGTCCGATTTAAGGTTACTTTTAATGAAAACATGTCGCCGGACGTGGAAATACAAACCACGGTGGAATATGCGTTGGACAAAAATAGAAACAGTGCACCATTAAATTTACTCAACCAAGTAGAGTTCCAAAGAAAGGACGAAGTTACTACTATAGATATTAATGCTTATGTTTATTGGAATTCTTCTTGGGCTAATGAGTTGGAGTTTGGTTATGATAACCTGACCACAGCTTTGACGAGGCATTTGGCTCATATATTAGGGTTTGGCACTTCTATTGTACAATGTGGTACGGGAATAAATTTTGCAAATCCCAATACAGCTTCTTTGTTTGACAATCTCATTGTAAATGCAGACAACCAGTCATTGGGGGCTTTAGTTGGTTTTGGTTCGTCCGAAGCCATTGAAACATTCCTTGCGCAGGATTTGTACCTTAATTTGCCGGGTGGTAGATTGAAAATGTACAGTAATCCGCAAGGGTTCGTTCTCTATCGGAGTGGATGCTATTTCTCTTTGGAAACAGACAATTTGATGAATTATCCTTATCAGGACAAAACCAGGCTTTTGCCCATAAATCCGGAAACGCTTGATGCCCTATCCGCAATAGGATGGGAAGTGAAGCCCCATGAACTTTCCATCGAAGGTCGTAGCTTGGATGCTTATGGTTACGGGAGCGTTTATCAAGGGCACACATTCAAGGCTTTCGGCCGTGATGGAAAACCTATTGCCAATGCCCAATGGAAATACCAACTTTACAATAATCATAGCGGGACGTATGTAGACAAAGCCCAAGGTACGGGAGGAAGTTTTACTATCCCATCTATTCTCATGGGGGATGAATATTTGGATAAATTCCAATGCCAACAGGGGAGGGTCGTATGCGAAGCAAACAATGGAACCTCGGTGAGCTATCCTGTTTTTTTGGATGCCCATCCCCTTGTGTTGGGCTATCAAATCTCCAACGTGCAGGATACGGAAGATTCATACTATTTCAGTTTCGACATTACTCTTAATTACGTAGGGAGTGACAATGGGGTTTTGACTGTATGTAACGAAGGTGGATCTGCCATGTTATTTGACATCAAAGGTTCTGGCCAAACTACAATACATGTACCCAATGCGTTTAAATATAGTCAATTATGGATTGATGTTAGTTTGGAAAACAGTTATGGTTCCGGAACCAAACGTTTCTACTATGATTATGATAGTAATCTGTCAAAGGGAGCAATAGGGATAAATTTTCCGGAAGTACGGGAAAACGTTGAAATTTTCACTTTGCACGGAGTGAGGTTGTATGGAGTTTCAAGTTTGGATGAGTTGCCTAGGGGAATATATATTATTAGAAAAAGCGACAAACTTAAGGGAAGCAAGATATATGTAGTGAAATAAAGTTCTTTTTCCTTAATGTGCAGACGTGTGAGTGTGGCATTCTGATGTTTTTTTCGTAGATTTGTCCATAACATTATGTTGGATATTCATGGAAAGATACACGACCGTTATACCCTGGAGTTCAAGGTGGGGTATTCGCGCTACAGTCCTTCGGCTGCGGTGAGCGACTTCATGATGGATACGTGGATCTTCATTCCGGACTCCCTTTATATCAACGCCAAAACGTATCCCAAAAGTAATTTCTACCGGGACTTCCGGGCTTTGGTGCGCCTGATTACGCCGGTCTATACTTTGGAGGAAGTGGCCGACGAAGAAGCCCTGCCATTGTCGCGGCTGCAGATGTGTTGCCGAGAATTGGCGGAGGAACCTTCGGAAGAGCATGAAAAAACATATGAACACCAGATAAAGATGTTCGGCAGTATCACTCGTAGTGCTTTGCGTACGGCAGCCATCGGGCTTTACCGCGAAACGAAAGTGAATGCCTTCAAGGTTCGCCTGGACGGCATTGTGCTTTTGTTGGCACGCATTATGGCTGCTTATCGGGAGATACCCCGTAAGGCCGGTCTTGACCGTGTGGCTTTCGAGTTGCGGTCGCGTTACGATTTGGGAGAGGAGTATCTGTGCCGTATGGTCAACATGCATCTGTTCCGTATCATGGAATATGCACGCGAGCATTTTCCGAAGGATTATACCCGTGTGGTGGCGGCTGCAGCAACCTATATAGATGGGGATTTGGCTTACCAACGGGAGCGGGGATTTCTTTTGCCGGAGGAAGGCAACGGTGATAATAACCGTAATTTCCTGCACAGGGCCGGACAACTGAAGAAGTACATCGAGAGCGATTTGTATATATTGGCAGACAAGAAAAGCAACACTTTCGTCCTTCAGCAAGTGTTTTTCATGTTGGCGGCCGGGCTGAGCATGGTTTTTGCCACGGTCGTTTCTTTTTCCTTCCAGCAGACCTACGGGAATTTCACCATGCCGCTTTTCATTGCATTGGTGGTGAGTTATATGTTCAAAGACCGCATCAAGGACCTGATGCATTATTGGTTCGCCAACAAGTTGGGCAGTAAGTTTTACGACTATAAAATCAAACTGGTGATGCACGGCGAGCCGGTGGGATGGGGAAAGGAAGGATGTGATTTTGTGAACGAAGAAAAATTGCCGCTTGAAGTGCGTGCGCAGCGTGGCCGTGTGTCGGAGTTGGAGGCCGGTCATTGTGCTTTGCGGGAGACGGTCATCGTGTACCGCCGCCGTATTTCCATATTGGATAAGCAGTTGAAACTTTTGAGTCATTACCCGTTGCAGGGGTTTAATGATATCATCCGTATCAACCTGCGGGATTTCTTGCGGCGGATGGACAGTCCCCATGTCCCGGTTTATATGAATGAAGGGAAAGGAGAGTTTCACACGCAGGCAGCCGAGAAGGTTTATTATGTCCATTTCGTCATGCGTTATCGTTATCAGGGCAAGACCGGTTATCGCAGGTTTCGGATCACACTGACCCGAAGGGGAATCAAGGGGTTGATGGAGTGGTGAAGATTCGCATCCTGAAATGATTTGTAAGATTCGGATACGAAGTTGTTTCGCGTACATTAAGAACATGTTACGATGAGGTATTGTCTCGGAAGATTCATCTTTTTGTAAGCTTTTTGAAATGTAATGTGCCTACTTTTGCAGCGAACAAAAAGAGGCATAAGAATGAGTTTATCGAAAAAGCGTAATTTGACTGTAGCGTTGATGACCGCCGTCGTGGCGGTAGCCCAGGCAGGCGACATCAAGGGCGTGGTCATCGACAAGGAAATGAACGAACCGCTGATGGGTGCTTCCGTGCGCATTGCCGGTACGCGCATCGGCACTACGGCCGACATCAATGGAAATTTTCATTTGCGTGGATTGAAGAAGGGAACCTATACCTTGGAGGTTTCCTATGTTTCGTTTTTCCCCCAGAAACTGACGTTGCAGGTCCCGGCCAAGGGCGATGTGGCCGTGAAGGTCGAGATGTCTACTGATGACAAACAACTGAACGAAGTGACCGTTACCGCGCGCAAGAACTTGGAGTTGGAGCGTGCCTTGCTGGCTGAACGCCAGAACGCGGTGCTTTCCATTGAAAACCTTGGCGCAAGCGAAATGTCTATCAAAGGTATTTCCAACGTACAAGAAGGAGTGAAAAAACTTACCGGTATCTCCATCGCCGAAGCCGGCCAGTTGATTGTGCGCGGTTTGGGTGACCGTTACAGTTCCACCACGCTCAATGGGCTTCCCATCGCTTCACCCAACCCGGATAACAAACTGATACCGTTGGACATCTTTCCTTCTTCCGCCGTGCAGAACATCACGGTGAGCAAGGTGTACGAGGCCAGTGCGTTTGCCGACTATTCCGGTGCCCATGTGGACATCAGCACCAAAGAAGGCGGCACGAAGGATTTTTTCAACATATCCTTCGGTACCGGCGGTAAGGTGGGGACGGTCTTTGGCGACTTCTATCAGATGGATAGGGCGAATACGATGTTCAAGACTCCTTCTATGGACCGGAAGGCCATGGATTTGCCGCTTTCCGATTATCGGCAGTACAGTCGCAATCATAATATCTTCCCCACTACATTCGAAGTGAATAAGTCTTCTGCTATCCCCGACTTGAACGGTAGTTTCGGTTTCGGCCGTACTTTCCGGTTGGGGCGCAACAAGATGGATGTGTTGGCTACTTTCGGTATTGATACCGACAACGAAAGTCTGGATAATGCTTATGTCCGCACTTTCGAGGCGTCAGGTACGGAGATGAGCCGTTTTGATTACGATTCTTTTACCCAAACGCTCAAGATGGCCGGTTTGGCCAGTGTGGGCTATTCGTTCCGCAAGGCCGACCGCGTGGGCTTTTCGGCCTTTTATGCCCGTAATGCGGTGGACAGCTATATGGCGCGTCAAGGGCATGACGAGGAAGGCATCCGCTTGAAAGGTAGTAACCAAAACAGCCATGTGTATGAACTGCAGAATTACCAGTTGGCCGGGCACCACGTGTTGGGCAAGTGGGATACGGATTGGAGCGGTTCGTATAGTAAGACTTCCAGTGAGGAACCCGACCGTCGTCAGGTGATGTTCCGGCAGATGTCCGACGGTACTTGGGATTTGTTCAAGCTCAATGCCCAGGAAACCATGCGCTATTTCGGCAAGTTGGACGAGGACGAATGGGTGGGTGACGTACAGGCGCAGTACAGCTTTTCCGATGAAAACAAGTTGAGGTTCGGTGCGGCCTTGCGCGACAAGACGAGGGATTTTACCTGCACGAGCTTCTATTATAACTTGAAAGAGATGGAATCTCTTAATGTGACCGACATCTATCATACCGACGGTTACTTGAACTTTGGGAACGTGCAGAATGGTAGCATTACCATCAACCGCAGCCATCAGAAACGCAATGAGTACTCGGCCGGTAGCCGCATCTGGGCCGGTTTCATCGAGGCCGACTATTATCCGGTGAAGGCCTTGTTGGTGAACTTGGGCGTACGTATGGAAAGCACGCGTCAGTGGGTGAAATACTATAACGACGGCGGCATGGAGATGCGGCGCGACCTGAACACCGATGAGTTTTTCCCGGCCTTGAATCTTAAGTACACGTTCGACAAGAAAAACAGCTTGCGTCTGGCGGCTTCGCGTACGGTGACACGGCCTTCGTTTGTCGAGATGGCCCCTTTCCTTTATCAGGAGTCTTATGGCGGCACCCAAGTACGTGGTAATGAAAACCTGGACAACGGTTACAACTACAATATAGACTTGCGTTATGAGTTCTTTCGTCCGTCATCTACCGACATGGTGGCTGTCACGGCCTACTACAAGTATTTGGACAGTCCTATCGAGCGTACGCAGACTACGTCCGGCGGAGCCATGATGCATTCTTTCCAGAACGCGTCCGACGGTTTGGCAGCAGGGATTGAAGTGGAAGCACGCAAGGAAATAGTGAAAGACTTGAAAGCGGGGATCAACGCGTCTTACATGTACACCAACGTAAACCTTCCGGAAGGTGGGGTTTACACCAATGCCGAACGTCCGCTGCAAGGTGCGTCGCCCTACCTGATGAATGCCGACCTCACCTATTCGCCTAAGTTCGGAAAAGAAAGCCAACTCACCGTGGCCTTGCTCTACAACTTGCAAGGCGAGCGCATACAGGCTGTGGGTATACAGGGTATCGGTGATGTGAAGCAACTCACTCTCCATACGTTAGATTTCAATACCAATATGAAGTTCAACGCTCATTGGAGCGTGAAGTTCTCGGCCAAGAATCTTTTGAATACCGATGTGGTGTTCCGTCAGGAGATACCGAGTAAGAATACCGAGGTGGAAGTGGAGCGCTTTAACGAAGGTGTGGGGTTGAGCTTCGGAGTGACGTATACATTATAAAAGTAGTAAAAGCATAAATTAATTCAATTCAAAACTTTAAAAAGAGAGAAAGATGAAAACAAATTTCATGAAAGTTTCCACGTGGGCTATGGCTCTGTGTGCTTCTATGGCTGTATTTACGGCTTGTAACGATGACGAGGATGGAACTACGCCGCCTCCCGCTCCGGATGTTGAAAACTTGGGCGGCATCGTGACGGAAAACATGATCCTCATGGCCAATACGGAGTACAAGCTGACCAGTCAGTTGCAGGTAAAGGCGCCCGCCGTACTTACCATCGAAGAAGGTGTGAAGATAACGGCTGCCGACAGCGAAGATCCTATTTACATCCTGATCGAGCAAGGAGCCAAAATCAATGCAGTGGGCACAGTGGAAAATCCCATCGTGATGACGGCCGAAAATAAGACTGCCGGTGGTTGGGGCGGTTTGCACATCTGCGGTTATGCTCCCACCAATGCGGGTTCGGGCTTTTCTGAAATCGGTAATGCCGCTTATGGCGGCAATGATGCCAATGATAATTCCGGTGTATTGAAGTATGTACGTTTGGAATATACGGGTTTTGCCCTGGATGACGAACACGAGTCCAACGGCATTTCTTTCTACGGTGTGGGTGCCGGAACCCAGGTGTCGTATGTGCAGACTTACGTAGGTGCCGATGACGGTTTGGAGTTCTTTGGCGGTACGGTGAATGTAGACCATTGCGTAGTAGTGGATTGCACGGACGATAGTTTCGACTGGACAGAAGGTTGGAGCGGCACGGCTACCAATCTTGTGGCTTACCAGACCGATGCTTCCTGCGACTGTTTGATTGAGGCCGACAACAACGGCGACAATTTCGACGCAACTCCGGTGGCTCACCCCACTTTGCGCAACCTTTATTTGGTGGGTAACGGCAGCAGCGAGAACAAGCGCGGCATCCGTTTGCGTGCCGGTACACGGGCTGATATCGACGGCGCGAAGGTAGCGGGCAAGCCTAATCCGCTCACTATTGAAACGACGCAGACCGACGATGCTTTGGCCAACGGTACTTCCGTGTTGAAAAATGTACAGATTGCAGGCGTGTTGAAGAACGACGTGACGGGTGGAAAATATCTTTCGGCCAATTTCCTCGCCGGACAAGGCAATGCTGAAAATGCCCGGATAGCCACGACGTGGGACGATGTGGCCAGTGATTTGTCTTTCGTTTGGTTGAATGACGCTTGGGTGACAGCTGTTCAATAAGCAATACCTTTATTTTAAAAGACAATCCCTCGGAATGCACAGTTGAAGTGTGAAGTGCACCCGGGGGATTGTTTCGGTCTTTCCGTATGCCTCTTGTTTATCGGACGCTGGCGGTGCACGGGCTGTCCAATTCGGTTTTCCACAGACGCAAGTAATCGAACCATGCTTTGCTGTCCTCGAAACCGTCTTTTTCACGCCGGGCACATACGGTGATGTAGTAACTGTTTATTCTACGGCTTCTCCTTGCCCGTCTTCGGTGAGGTAGAAGAGCGGAGAAGGGTTGGTTTGTTTCACTTTATAATAATGTAAGCCGCTGTCGTTCGTGCGTGGATGCCAATGACCGAGCAGGCGTATCATTTCCGCACCGGCCCAAATGACGGGACCGTAACCGTGGGCGGCCTGATAGTTGGCCGGACGGTAGTAGTAGAACGCAGGATCGAATCCCATTCCTGTACCCACGCAAGTACCGTCCACTTGCCCGCCCTCCTTGATTTGCGTACTGACGGCATGCCATCCGAGCTGCGCCACCGGGCCGTAAGTGATGCCTTCTATCCATCCTTTGTTGATGGCGTGGGCGATGCAATATACATAAATGGCCGTGGCCGAAGTTTCTAAGTAGGAATCGCTGCGGTCCACAAGCTGGTGCCAGAAACCTTCCGAACTTTGGTAGGCCGCCAATCCCTTGATGTGGCGGCGCAGTTGTTCGAGCAGGAACGGGCGGTCGGGATGGTCTTCGGGCAGGGCGTCGAGCAGTTCGCAGTTGGTCAGTATGGCCCATCCGTTGGCACGTGCCCAATGGAAAGTGGGCTGTTGTGCCAGTCCTTCTACGTAACCGTGGCGGTAAAGCCCCTTTTCCGGTACAAACATGCGGTCGATGAACTGACGGCTGACCTTGGCCGCCTCGTTGAAATATTTTGTGGATTCCTCTTTTTTATAAATGCCACGATAGGCCAAAGAAGGGACTCCCATGAACATGTCGTCCAACCAGATGGTGTTGTGTTGCGGGCGGTGGCGTGCGAATGTGCCGTCGGGCAGGCGGTATTGTCCGTGTTCGATGAAAGCGAAATAATTTTCTATCAGGTCGGACAGCGGCAAGGACGGGTCGGCGATACACGCCTTCATCATGGCGCAACACATGGCTCCGGCATCGTCCAATGCTTTCGGGTGCAGGATTTGTTCCATCTGTGCGTCGGTATCTTTGTACTGTTCGTAAAGCTTGCGGAATCCCGGAGCGACTTCGGCCAAGAATCTGAAACGGCGGACGACGTAATCTTTGTACCGGGCATCTCCTGTCACTTCGGAAGCATCCAACAGTGCCTGGTAAGTCACGCCCCATTCATAACTTCCGATGCGGAATGTGCCTCGGTCGAGCGTGGAGCCGTGGGGGATGTGCCGGTAGTCGGTCACTTCTTTTCCGTCGGTATCCAATACGTGTACGGGGGTATGCTGCTCAATGTAGGCGAACACCCGGTCGATGTCTTTCTTGACTTGTTCGACGGTCAGGTTGCCATAGGGTACTTTGTATTCCGGTTGGAGCAAGTGCAACGGAGTGGTCATGTCGTTGATTTCAGTTTCCTGTGCAGTGACGGAGTGACCGAGGGATAGGATGCCTACGGCAAGGAAGCAGGCTTTGCAGATGGTTTTCATGCGTCTCGTTTATAAAATCAGGTTAATAATCTGTGTCGGATTGTCGCAAAAATACAGGTAATCCAAATGCAAAATTAGGAATAAATCCGTAACGTAAGAGGATAATCCTGCGGTTTTTTAAAATTTATTTTCCGATAAAATTGGAAATTACGGAAGTTATGTTGAATTTTGCATGTAGATAATTGTAGCATCATGAAAAACCTGATTTCAATTTTGTGTATGGGATTGTCCATGCTTTCCATGGGACTTTATGGTAAAAACAAGGTTTCGGGCGATTTGCGTTGGGTCGGTACGCGGCCTTCGTCTGACCGTCCGGTCAGTTTGGGCATTCCGTTCCTGAAGGGGGAACTGGAGGCCGATGGCCGTGTGGTGTTGAAATACGGGGACGGGACGGACATCCCGTCGGACTGTTGGCCGTTGGCTTACTGGCCGGACGGTTCGGTCAAATGGGCCGGAGTGGCCGCCGTGATACCGGAAGAAGCGGAAGACATCCGTTTTGAAACCACTTCGAAGAAACCAAAAAAAGAGAACCGTTCCGGGGCAAAGGTGCGGGTGGACGAGACACCCTCTTTCTTCCGGGTGTCTACCGGAAAGGTTGAGGCTTATATTCCCAAACTGGGTGGTTGCTTGCTTGACAGCCTCCGCTACGGAGGGAAGACGGTAGGCGGACAAGCCGCCTTGCTGTGCTCCACGCAGGACCGTCCGTCGGCAGAAGGAGAGGCGGTATTGCATTTCACCGGCTATCGCGGGCAAGTGGAACGCGTCACGGTGGAACGTGCCGGGGATGTCCGGGCATTGGTGCGGGCGGAAGGCCGCTATGCGAACGATGCCACGGGGCGGAAATGGCTTCCGTTCACCGTACGCTTTTATTTTTATGCCGGGAGCGAACAAGTCAAGATGGTACATACTTTTGTGTTCGATGGTGACATGGATCACGATTTCATCCGTAGTCTGGGCATCCGTTTCGAGGTTCCCATGCGCGAGGCCGTTTACAATCGTCACATAGCTTTCGCCACGGCCGATGGTGGGGTATGGGCGGAACCGGTGCAGCCTTTGGTGGGCCGTCGCGTGTTGTCGTTGGATGGGAAAAAGGATTGGCAGGCGAGGCAGATGCGTGGCGGACGCATACCGGCCTATGAGAAGTTCGATGCCAAGAACCGTCATCTTCTCGACCGTTGGGCGGTGTGGGACGGTTTCCGGTTGAGCCAGACGACGGCCGACGCTTTTTCTATCCGTAAACGTACGCATGCCGACCGTCCGTGGATTGGGACTTTCTCGGGAACCCGTGCGCCGGGTTATGTGTTTGCCGGAGACGTAAGCGGCGGATTGGGCGTGGCTCTGAAAGATTTTTGGCAATCCTATCCCACGGCTTTGCAGGTGGACAGTGCTGCTACCCGGAACGCCAGCCTGACCGTATGGATGTGGAACCCCGACGCAGGGCCGATGGACTTGCGGCATTACGACGATGTGGCGCACGACCTGGAGGCCAGTTATGAGGACGTGCAGGAAGGGATGAGCACGCCCTATGGCGTGGCGCGCACCCATACGCTGACTCTCGTTCCGTCTGTGGCTTATCGGGGAAAGGAGACGGTAGCCCGGACGGCATCCATGTTGGCCGAAGACGCCTCCTTGTTGTGCACACCGGAATACCTCCACGCCAAGCATGCCTTTGGGGTGTGGAGCCTGCCCGACCGGAGCAACCCGAAGCGGGCACGGGTGGAGGACCGTCTGGAAGACTATTTGGACTATTATGTGAAGGCTGTCGATCAACATCGCTGGTACGGTTTCTGGAACTACGGTGACTTTATGCACACCTACGATTCCGTGCGCCATACGTGGAGGTATGACGTGGGAGGATATGCGTGGGATAACACGGAACTGGCCTCTAACATGTGGTTGTGGTACAGTTTCCTGCGGACAGGCCGTGCCGACCTTTGGCGGATGGCCGTGGCCATGAGTCGTCATACGACAGAATGCGACGTGTACCATCTTGGCCCGATGGCCGGGTTAGGTTCGCGCCACAACGTGAGCCACTGGGGGTGTGGAGCGAAGGAGGCACGCATCAGCCAAGCGGCGTGGAACCGTTTCTATTATTATCTGACCACGGATGAGCGCAGCGGTGACCTGATGACCGAAGTGCGCGATGCCGAACAAAAGCTTTACGACATCGATCCGATGAGGTTGGCTCTTCCGCGTGAGAAGTATCCCTGTACGGCTCCGGCACGTTTGCGTGTCGGGCCCGATTGGTTGGCCTACGCCGGAAACTGGATGACGGAATGGGAACGGACGGGCAACACGGCTTACCGCGACAAAATCATCGCAGGCATGAAGAGCATCTCGGCCTTGCCCCACGGCATCTTTACCGGGCCGGGCGTGTTGGGTTTCGACCCTGCCACGGGCGTGTTGAGCTACGAGGGAGACCCCGGTTTGCAGCGCACCGAACATTTGACCACCATCATGGGCGGTTTCCAAGTGATGAACGAGCTGATGGAAATGATAGACTTGCCGGAATGGAACCGCACGTGGCTCACCTTTGCCCGGGAATACAAGGAGAAGGCGCGCACGATTACGCACAATCCTTTTCCCGTGACGCGCCTTACGGCCTATGCCGCCGCCCAGACGGGAAGCCGGGAACTGGCAGCCGAAGCTTGGGATGAGCTGTGGCACGTGTGGCACAATGACAAACCTTTCACGGTGCGCCGTGTGGAGGTGCCCGAGGTCCCAGCACCGGTGGACGAGAATCCCGTGGTATGTACCAACGATGCGGCCACATGGAGCTTGGCAGCCATTTACATGCAGGAAGTCATTCCTGAATAGTTGATATCCGCGTGACGTGTATGTATAAGTAACATTTTGTTAGTTTTTGGAGTTCCCGAGGAAGATAAAATACGGTGTAATACGATTCAAAAAAGTATCCGGACTGCATAAATATTTAGTTATGCAGGTCTTATGCAACGTAAACCTGCATATATGCAAATCGTTTGCAGGCGAATGATTTTTCATTTGGCTGCAAACGGAAAATGTTTCTCCGCAGAACTTTTTGAAGTAGTCCTCGTGACGGTATTGGAGAGGGCGAAAAATGCCTGTGCAATCGGGTTTTATTCCGTTTCTTGGAGCTATCTGGTGAATTCTCATGTACGAAAACATCCGGCAAAAAGTCAGCGGTTTCCGGTTGGGGCTTACGCCACGTTTGATCCGGGCGTACAAAGTCCTTCTTTCCGTTCCGTTTTGTTTCCCAACGCCTTTGTGTCCTTCCCTTTTGTCAGTATCCCGTTTCGCGAGAATCGTTTATTTTCGGTTCGTGCCGGAGGAACCTGCCAATGGGCGATTCTCGTGAGGGAGGTTTTGACAGATTGTCAGTCCGATGTTTGGGCTGTGCATTTGGTCCAAAAAATGTAAACTATGCGTTTTTGACTTGAAAATCTTCTGTTGCTTTCCGGTATGAGGATGAAGGCAGGAGTGCCTGTTTCCAGGGCTTTGGATGGTTTGCGTCCCGGCGTGTATGTCGTGGGCGGCAAGAAGGTATTGAAATGAGGATGCTCCGATAGCCTTTTCCCGAAAGGATAAGGGTCGCACGGTAACTTTTTGTGAGGTTGCCGTGCGATTGTTTTTTCTTGGTAAGGAATGACGGATGACAAAGGAAAAGCGTGGTGTCGCAGCATCCGTAATGGGTAAAATATCGTATCTTTGCCGTATGGATGAGATGAAACTAAGCATAAGCCCGGTCGACTTGTCGGTACCGCAGGTTCTTCCCTATTCCGAGGAGGGGGTAAGAGCCGGATTTCCCTCCCCGGCGCAGGATTACATGTCGGGCGGTATTGATTTGAATAAAGAGTTGGTGCGGCATCGTGAGACGACGTTCTATGCCCGGGTGTCTGGTCATTCCATGGCCGGTGCCGGCATCGAGGACGGGGATTTGGTAGTGGTGGACAAGTCGCTCGAGGCTCGGACGGGAGGCTATGTGGTGGCTTGTATCGACGGGGAGTTCACCCTCAAACAGTTCCGGCTCGATGCGGCAAACTGTTGTGCTTGGCTTGTCCCCGCCAACGAAGAGTTCCAACCGATAAAGATTACGGGAGAAAATGATTTCAGGGTTTGGGGCGTGGTGACTTACGTCATTAAAAAACTGCATAAAGGATGAAAGATGGGGTGTTCGGGTTGGTGGACTGCAACAATTTCTTTGTATCGTGCGAACGGGTGTTCCGTCCGGACTTGCGGGACAAGCCAGTAGTGGTGCTTTCCAACAACGACGGATGTGTCATTGCGCGGAGCAACGAGAGCAAGGCTTTGGGCATCCGGATGGGGGAGCCGTTTTTCAAGGTGCGCGACGTGGTGGCGCGGCATGGGGTGGCGGTGTTTTCCAGTAACTTTTCGCTTTATGGCGACATGAGCCGGCGGGTGATGTCTTTGCTTTCGGCTTATACGCCCCGGTTGGACATTTATAGTGTGGATGAGGCCGTACTTGATTTGACGGGAATGGGGGATGCGGAGTTTTTGCGCGGGTATGGCCGGGATATTGTGCGCAAGATTGGAAAAGGCGTGGGGATACCCGTGTCGTTGGGTGTGGCCGGGACCAAGACATTGGCCAAGATGGCCAGCAAATATGCCAAGCGTTATCCGGCATACGAGGGGGTATGTTTAATAGATACGGAAGAGAAGCGCGAGAAGGCCTTGAGGCGGTTTGCGGTCGGCGACGTGTGGGGCATAGGCCGTCGCATGCAAAAGGTTCTGGAATACCATGGCATCCGTACGGCGTGGGATTTCGTGTGCCGTTCCGAAGGATGGGTACGCCATGAATTTTCAGTGGCCGGAGTCCGTACGTGGCGCGAATTGCAGGGCGAGAGCTGTATTGCTTTGGATGACTTGCCTTATAAAAAAAGTATTTGCATGAGCCGCAGTTTTCCCGGGCATGGATTGTCTGAATGGCATGTCTTGGAAGAGGCCGTGGCTTATTTTGCTTCGGAGTGTGCCCGTAAGTTGCGCGAACAAGGTACTTGTTGCGGACAAGTCACGGTGTTTGCCTATACTAGCCGTTTCCGGACAGATGTTCCCGGCAATATGATTCAACAACAGGTACGTATGCCCGTACCGACACAGGATACGGCCGAAATCGTGCATGCGGCTTTGGAAGCCTTGCGGTTGCATGCGCATGACGGGGGCTTCGACTATAAGAAATCCGGAGTTATCGTTTGGGATTTGTCACCGCGTGAAGCGGTCCAAACGGATTTGTTTGATAAGATGGACCGTGGAAAGCGTGGGGCATTGATACGGGCCGTGGATGAGATAAACCGTAAGAACGGGCATAACGTGGTGAAAGTGGCTGCATTGGGGGCTGAACAGGAATATGCTTCGGAGAGGCAATACGCTTCGCGACGTTATACGACGAATCTGGATGAGGTCTTGGTGGTGAAAGTGTGAGAGCTTCAGTTTACCTCTTTATGTTATTTTATGCTAAAATGAACCCTTGATCCGTTTTTTTCTCCTGATTGTCATTCTGATATTGGAAATATTTGATTCCTTTGTAATAGAAAGAAAAACAATTTTAGGAACCTTTTAATTTTTGAGAATCATGAGAAACGTTTACTTTACTTTATTACTGATGCTTTGCATGAGTGCCCATGTGAAAGCTGGAGATTGGATGAAACGTCTGCCGGACAATCTTTTTGTATCCCAAGTTTCTATTCCCGGAACGCATGATGCAGCTACGGGGAACGGGGTTACTTTGGCAACCTTTTCCCAGTGCCAAGACATAGATGTGGCCACACAGTGGTCCATCGGTATCCGCGCTTTCGATTTCCGCCCGAAGGTGAAAGATGACTATCTGAATATCAACCATGGTATTTCTGAGACGAAACTTCGTTTTGATGCCGCTTTGTACTTGCTGCGGGATTCGTTGAAAGCCCATCCTTCCGAATTTGCGATAATCCATTGTTTGTATGCTTCCAATTACGATAACGATAAAGCCACGTATGAAACCATGTTGCGCGAATTGTTGTCGCGTGAGGATTTGAAGGATTATTTTGTGCCGTTCCGGCGGAATTTGACGGTAGGGGACATGCGGGGGAAAATCTTGCTGTTGAGCCGTGACCAATATGCCGTCAAACCGATAACAGGCGGTTTTTTCCAAAGTTGGTGCGGTTGGTTGGATTGGAATGCACAGTCTTCGTGTAGTATTATAGGGGAGAGCGCGGCATTGGATTATAAATCTCCTTTGTGGGTGCAGGATTATGCCAATACGAAAGATAGTGAAGGAGGTGTGGCCAAGAAGGTGAGCGCGGTAACCGAAATGTTGGATCATAGTACGAAACATGTGACAAAAGACGAGTCGGACGTGGTGTGGGTATTTAACTTTGCATCGGCTTATCCCGGGTCGCTATCTACAGCTAATGGTTATCGCGAGAATGCGACCTACACGAATGCGGCTATTATAGAGTATTTGCAGACGCATGAAGCGGGACCTACGGGGGTTATCCTGATGGATTATTGTGTGGACCGGAGCCCTAACGAGGTGGATGGAAAGTACCTGACGCGTGGGCGCGAGTTGGTGGATACCTTGATTGCTAACAATTATAAGTGGTTGGAACGGAGAAATAGGACTGTGTACGATAGGGCATTAGATAGGATAGATAAACTTTATACGAAGTTACAAGAGGTTCGGGAAGCTATTGCGACCGAATGTGCAGATGTTGCCGCAGACTTTGAGGATGAACTGGCTGTGGCAAAAGAGGTTATCGACCAACAAAAATATGAGATTGACAGTTTGTACGCCGGATGGCTGTTCACGGAAAGTTATACGGTGGATTATACCGGAACCTATAAAATTATAAGGCAAATTGAGAAGGATGCCGAAGAAGCCCAAGCTAAGTTTGATGAGGAGTCGGATATTCATGCAGTGCAGGTTGAACATATAGGAAACGATTGTCAGATATTCTCGCTCACCGGAGAACGTTTGGATGCTCTTCGTCGTGGTACGGTTAACATTGTGAAGTTCCCTGACGGCAAGGTACGGAAGGTTGTTTGTCAATAAGGCCGCTTCTGGTATTGGGTACAGACAAGTTGGATTGGGATTGCGAAAGCCAAGCCGGAAGGAGGCTTTTGATGTCCATAAAAAAAGAAATCCTGAGCACCCCATCAATAAGTGTTCAGGATTCTTTTTCTGTGCGCCTGATAGGACTCGAACCTACACGCCGCAAAGCACCAGATCCTAAGTCTGGCGTGTCTACCAATTTCACCACAGGCGCGGTAAGACGGCTGCAAAGATAGAAAGATTTATCGGCTTGGCCAAATTATCGTTTCAGAAATTCTCGTGCGGCTTCTATCATTGTGTCTTTGTTGCGTGCCAGGTCTTCTTGTGTGAGCGATACGCAAGTGTCCGGTTCGATACCGAATTCGATTTGGTTCATTCCGGCATCGTACATCGGGCAGGCGGAGAAGCGGACAGACCATCCGTTGGGGAGTTCGGACGAAAAGGGGAGGCCGGAACCGCCACCTGTGCGGTCGCCCATAATGGTGACCAAGGGGCATTCTTTCATATCGCGTACGAACGTATTGGTGGCACTATAACACGAACGGTTGGTCAGCACGACGGCTTTCTTTTGCCAACGTATGCCTTTCGACGGTTCGATGTATTCGGTTTCGGGGGACGAAAAATCATTGTGTCCCGTTCCGGTTTTATGGGCGATGTAGCCTACCAGTCGTTTTTCGTTGGTGAACCGTTCGGCCAATCGTTCGGCGTAGGTCAGCGTGCCGCCGGAATTGTTGCGTACGTCCACAATCAGTCCGTTGCACAAGCGCAGATAATACATGACTTCATCCAGATTGCCTTCACCAATGCCGGAGCTGAAGCTTCCATAATATATATAACCGATGTTGTCGTCGAGAATCTTGTAATACATACCGGCGGCGATACGGTAGTCCGTACCCAAATAAACTTGATGGATGCTGTCGTTGAAATTACTCGGGTAATCCTCATGCCAACTCCAGTAACGTCCTACGTCGGCAGCAGAATAGAGGTTGACGTGGCCGTCGCGAAGTTCGGACAGCATGTCGCACAAGACTTCGAATAGTTGGGCGGAAGTCATTCCGTCATGTACGTGCGGACGGTATTTGGCATATACCTCGTTCCACGGCAGGCATCCTTCCTGCGCCTTGTAGTCGTGGAAACAGTATTGGGTGTCGATAATGCGCCAAAGCGTCTCGAAATTATTGACCGGCGTGTTGTCCGGCTCTTCTTCACGAATGCAACTCGGGCAGAAAAGCAGGGCGAGAATGGCGCAGAATATAAAAAAGATGTAATGTTTCATACCGATGGTGGGTTACAGGATAAACGGGCGGTGTTGCGGCTCTTTACGTTTGACGAAGCTGAAATGCTTCACGTAGCCTACCATGAAACTATGGTTCCAGATATGGCTGCGCAGTCCGTTCACACGGCTTTGGCGGATGTCGCACAAATAGCCGGCCCGGAACGTAAATCCTGCAATGGGAAAGTCCAATGTCAGGAAATGGCGCATGGACGGCGCATTGCCCGGATAAGTAAAACATACGTTGTGGTCATAGTTGCCTAATGACATCTCATAGTAAGACTGTCCGTAGCGTGGGGAGAACATGGCTCCGATGAGCGGCAGGCTGGTTTGGTAGCGGGCGGTGAAAGGTACTTTGCGGATATGGAACGGGTAGACGGCCATCAGGGATGCGTCTATGTCGATGTCAGCCTTGGCCTGTACCGGATTGTTGGAATTACGGTTGTTGTAAATCGCTCCCAGTCCGGCATGGACTTCTCCTCCGGCCATCAGCCGCAACCGTCCGCCCACGACCCAGTTGTAATGCCAACCGATGGAATAATTTATCTTGCCCCCCAGTTCGTCGGAGTTTCCGGCCCGGTTGGAGGTATAACAAAAAAATCCGTCGAGGATGCTTTGTGTCGTGATGCGTCCGTCTAACCAGTGGGTTTTACGTAAGGTCTCATGCAGAATGCTCAGGTGAGGCCCGGTATAAGTGGAGGGAGACAGGTAAGTCTCGTATAGGCTTGTGCGTCCCGCACCGAAGAGTGTGGCGTGTGTCGTATAGCGGTTTTCCGGAAGGGGGGCGGCATCTTGGGCTTGGCATGGCCTGATACCAAGAAATGTCCCTATGGCTAATAAGAAAATGAGTGCCCGCTCTCTGACGGAGCGGGACATTCGGGACGAAACGGTTGTATAGGCCGGTAAGAAGTGAGACATATTATTCGTCTTCAAAAAGTTTCATTTGCCCGGTAAGCTCATCTATGATGTCGCTTTGGCTTTTACCGGCATCCGGATCCAGATTCTCCTTTTCTGTGTCTTTTTCTTCCGTTTCTTCCGCCACGGCTTCTTCGGTTTCCGGTTCCGGCCGGCGTATGGGTTCCAGTTCGGTAATGGTTGCCGTATCGAACGTGGTGAGCCGTTTGCCTTTCGCTTTGAAACTCTTTATGCCGATGAAACTTTCCGCATCAATTTCCTGCGGGTCGCGGAAGCTGTCGTGCCCGCCGAACGTGATTTGCAACCTTGGATAGGTTTCGTCCGTGAGCAAGACGAAGCGGCTGTCCTTGTTTTCTCCCATGAAACTTTGGGGCTTGGTACTCGGTTCGAACGCAAAACGCTTGACGTAAGGATAACCTTGTTGGTCGGCATCGTAGAGAACGGCACACCATATCTTGTCCGGTGAGAATTTTTCGATACGGAGTATGCCCGGTTCATAATGGTTGTTTACGTCGAAATTGGTCGTGTAGAACTCTCCGCTTTTCAGGATGACCAAAATCAGGTCTTCGCTGTGGAACTCACCCAGGTATTCTCCCCGCTCGTCGTAATTCAGGCGGTTGACATCGTGGTCGAACCATACTTTGCGTCCGCCCAAGGTAGAACCGCCGTGGGATTTCAGGCCGATACGCTGTATCTCGTTTTTGCTTAAAATGTTACCCATACTTTGGCGGCCTTTGATAGTCACAGTACTGAAATCCTTTTCCACAAATATCTTTTTGAGTTTCAGGGCGGGTTTCAGGGTAATTTTAATGACCTCCGCTTCTCCGTTCGGATTGGCCGTGAAGTAGACGACGCGTGAAAAGGGTTTGCCTTGTGTCAGGTCGTATTCACGGTCGCGGGTGATGGAAGTTACATTGAAACGCTTGATGTAATAGAAACCGTCCTTGCCGTCCCGGTAGGCGACATTGTAAATCGTCCGTTTGTCGTTGCGTTTGAAAACTGCGGCATGGATGATTTCGGCTTTTTTCTTTTCAGCCTTGCTTCTTTCCGTTTCGCCCACGAACGTCTTGTCGCTGATACGGATGACTTTATAAGTTCCGTCGCGGTAGAAAATAATGGCATCGTCGATGTCGGAACAGTTGGCAATGAATTCGTCCTTTTTGAGCGATGTGCCGATAAAGCCCTCTTCGCGGTTGATATACAGTTTTTCGTTGGCCTCCACCACCTTGGTAGCTACGATCGTATCGAAATTGCGCAGTTCGGTATGACGTGGATGTTCGTCGCCGTATTTGGCTTTCAACATACGGAACCAGTTGCAGGTGACTTCCACCATGTTGTCTAAGTCGTGGTCGATGCGTGCGATCTCATCTTTCATCCGGGCGATGGCGTCGTTGGCCTTGTCTTTATTGAATTTCAGGATTCGGGCCATTTTGATGTCCATCAGTTTGAGGATGTCGTCTTGGGTCACTTCCCTTATCATCTGCGGATAGAAGGGCGTGAGCCGTTCGTCGATGTGTGTGCAGGCCGCGTCCATATCTTTGGCCTGTTCGAAGTTGCGGTCTTTGTAAATCCGCTCTTCGATGAATATCTTTTCGAGCGAGGCAAAATGCAGGCTCTCTTGAAGCTCTCCCTTTCGGATGAGCAATTCCTTGCGGAGCAGTCCGAGCGTGTTGTCCACTGAACGTTTCAGTACTTCGCTGACGGTCAGGAAGCAAGGCTTCTTGTCGTCGATGACGCAACAGTTGGGCGAGATACTGACTTCGCAGTCGGTAAAGGCATAGAGAGCATCCAATGCCTTGTCCGAGCTTACTCCCGGCGTCAGGTGCACTAAGATTTCTACTTCGGCAGCCGTGTTGTCCTCTACCTTGCGTACTTTGATTTTGCCTTTTTCGATGGCTTTCAGAATGGAGTCAATCAGGGTTGTGGTGGTCTTTCCGTATGGAATCTCACGGATGGCCAGCGTCTTGTTGTCTATCTTAGTGATTTTGGCACGTACTTTCACTACGCCCCCTCGTCCGCCGTCGTTATACTTGCTTACATCGATACTTCCTCCTGTCAGGAAATCCGGGTAAAGTTGAAACGGTTCGCCATGCAGGTAGTTTACGGCGGCATCGCATATCTCGTTTAAGTTATGCGGCAGGATTTTGGATGACAAGCCCACGGCAATGCCTTCCACGCCTTGGGCCAACAGCAGCGGGAACTTGACCGGAAGCGTCACCGGTTCCTTGTTCCGTCCGTCGTATGAAAGTTTCCATTCCGTGGTTTTGGGGTTGAACACCACGTCGAGGGCGAATTTGGAAAGCCGGGCCTCGATATAACGCGGAGCAGCCGCCGAGTCACCGGTAAGGATGTTTCCCCAGTTCCCTTGGCAGTCTATGAGCAAATCCTTCTGTCCCAACTGCACCAAGGCATCCCCGATGGAAGCGTCTCCGTGCGGATGGAATTGCATGGTATGTCCCACGATGTTGGCCACCTTGTTGTAGCGCCCGTCGTCCATACGCTTCATGGAGTGCAGGATGCGGCGTTGTACCGGTTTGAAACCGTCGTTGATGTGGGGCACGGCCCGTTCAAGAATCACGTAAGAGGCATAATCCAGAAACCAATTCTGGTACATCCCGCTCAAGTGGTGTGTAATGCTGTCATGGGGATTTGTTTCCGGTTGGTAATTGGAGTGTGCATTGTTGTCCTCTTCAGGCGTTTCCGTAGTCAGGTCTGTCAACTCGTCTTTGTCTTCGCTCATATTTGTTTATGATATATCTATTTTAACGCAAAAATAACATTTTAATAAAAAAAAAGGCGTACTTTTGCGAAAGATTTATCAATATTTTACGAATAGAGTATGGCTCAGGAAGATGTATTCAAGAAAATAGTGTCACATTGTAAGGAATACGGTTTCGTGTTTCCCTCAAGCGACATCTATGACGGATTGGGTGCCGTGTATGATTACGGTCAGAACGGTGTGGAGTTGAAAAATAACATCAAGCAATATTGGTGGCAGAGCATGGTGTTGCTGCACGAGAACATCGTGGGTATCGATGCCGCCATCTTCATGCACCCTACGACGTGGAAGGCCAGCGGGCACGTGGACGCATTCAACGACCCTTTGATTGACAACCGCGACAGCAAGAAGCGTTATCGTGCGGATGTATTGATTGAAGACCAGATTGCCAAGTACGAAGAAAAGATAAACAAGGAAATAGCCAAGGCGGCCAAGAAGTTCGGGGATAGCTTTGATGAGCAGAAGTTCCGCGAAACCAATCCCCGCGTGTTGGAACATCAGCAGAAACGCGATGCGTTGCACCAACGTTACAGCGATGCGATGAATGCGGGCGACCTGAATGAACTGAAACAGATTATCTTGGATGAGGGTATTGTGTGTCCCATCAGCGGCACGCACAACTGGACCGATGTCCGTCAGTTCAATCTGATGTTCAAGACCGAGGTCGGTTCTACGGCCGAAGGTTCTTCCACTATTTACCTGCGTCCGGAAACCGCCCAAGGCATCTTCGTGAACTACTTGAATGTGCAGAAGACGGGGCGCATGAAGCTGCCTTTCGGTATCGCACAAATCGGCAAGGCGTTCCGTAACGAGATTGTGGCTCGCCAGTTCATATTCCGTATGCGCGAGTTCGAGCAAATGGAGATGCAGTACTTCGTGAAGCCCGGTACGGAGCTTCAATGGTTCGAAACGTGGAAAAAGACCCGTATGGCTTGGCATCAGGCATTAGGTTTCGGGGCGGAAAACTACCGTTTCCACGACCATGAGAAACTGGCGCACTATGCCAATGCGGCCAGTGACATCGAGTTCCACATGCCATTCGGTTTCAAGGAAGTGGAAGGTATCCACAGCCGTACGAACTTTGATTTGAGCCAGCATGCCAAGTATTCGGGCAAGAAGATAGAATATTTCGACCCCGAAACGAACGAAAGCTATACGCCGTATGTCATTGAGACCTCTATCGGTGTGGACCGTATGTTCCTTTCCATCATGTGTCACAGCTACGAGGAAGAGAAACTGGAAAACGGGGAAACTCGCGTAGTGCTCAAATTGCCGGAGGCATTGGCTCCGGTAAAACTGGCCGTCATGCCGTTGGTAAAAAAAGACGGTCTGCCTGAGAAAGCGCACGAAATCATCAGCAACCTGCGTTTCCATTTCAACTGCAAATACGATGAGAAGGATTCTATCGGCAAGCGTTACCGCCGACAGGATGCCATTGGTACGCCGTATTGCGTGACGGTGGATTACGATACGCTGAAGGACAATACCGTGACCCTGCGTCATCGCGACACGATGGAACAGAAGCGAGTGAACATTGCCGACTTGCAAGGTATCATTGAAGACCGTGTGAGCATCACTTCGTTGCTGAAAAAGATTATGTAATCCTGCCTAAAAGACGGACATCAATGAAAAAAGGTTTATTGTATCTGGCGGTCGTTCTTTTTTCTTTATGCACTTTGGGGGCTTGTAAAGAAGAAGATGACACGTATGATGCTTATGCGAACTGGCCGGCTCGGAATGCTGAATATTTTTCCCAAATAGCTGCCGAGGCAAGGGACTCCATTGCGCAAGCCAAAAAACTATATGGTAATCAGTGGGAAGCCTATTGTAATTGGCGTATGTTCAAGTCGACGACGAAGTCCCAAAATATACTTGGGGCGTTGACCGATTCGATTTGCGTGTATATTGAGCAGCGGGGTTCGGGAACGGACAGTCCGACATGGTCCGACACGGTCCGTGTCAATTACCGGGGCTATCTGATGCCTACCCAGAATATGGTGAACGGAGAATGGGTGGAAGAACGTAAGGTGTTCTCCCAGTCTTTCATGGGCGAACTGGATAATCAGATTGCCGTGCCGGCCAAGATGGGAGTTTCGAGTGCCGTGCCCGGATTTGCCACAGCTTTGCAATACATGCACAAAGGTGATGTCTGGTGGGTATATATACCCTCTGAACTGGCTTACGGAAGTCAGTCGGCAGGTTCGGTGCTGCCTTATTCCACGTTGACGTTTTATGCCAATTTGGTAGAATATTACGAACCGGGAGAGGACGTTCCGGACTGGAAATAAGAAGTAACAGGAATATAAATTTTATATGGATATGTGAAAACGAATGGCACGGCAGGTTTGTGACTGTCGTGCCATTTGTTTGGGGTAATGTTGTTCGATTTATTCTACGGGCGTACCGAATGCGGTGAGCTCATAGACACCATCGGCCCAAGCGGCCGGATTATTGTTATGCACATTAATGATTCTCAGTACCGTTAATCTGAGGTATCTGTAAACCGATGAGTCCGTGACGGGGAGTATCTGGAACCCTACTTGCCAGTTATCCGTTCCGTCTACCAAGGTTTGGAAGTGTTCGCCGTCTACGCTCCCTTCGATTGTGTATTTATATGCCGTTTCCGAACCATTGACCAATTTGGTAGACAAGTTCAGCTCCGATATCTTGGCCTTTTTCTGCATATCTATGGTCAGGACGTACGGGTACGTGCTGCTCTGGAAGTAAACGGAGGAATTCATGTCGGCTCCGTCTGTGATGCAGGATGCCGTATGAGGGTTGGCACCAACCGTGGTGGTAGAGGCCGGTGCGTTCAGCGTGAGATTCCTGCCGTTTTGTACGGGGACGATGCCGTATGAATCATAAAATTCGATATAACGGTAATAATCCATGGAAGCATAGCCTTTGTTGAATTTGGCTACGGAAATCCTCGGGAAGTTCCCGTCTGGGTCTTTGTGGTGGTATTGGGCACCCCAATGGTAACTCCACACGCCGAATGTTTCGTGGTTTGTACCCCTCCTTTGGATGTTGTTGAACTGTGCCCCGAAAGTAGAGTTGTTACCGATTTCCCGTAATGAAGTCCATACCCCGTCCAGTTTCTCAGCTGAGGCATACATGGCCTGGCTAGGATACCATCCGGATGCTTTGGAGCTGAAGAAATAGTATTCGCCGTCTTTTTTGATGATGGAAGGGGTCTCGCGGTGTTGTCCTTTACATATTGTATTGACTAATGCGACAGGACGAGTCCACGTCTCATCCAATTTGTAGATATTGATATCGCTGTTCATGTTGGTGGCAGAGAGAAGGTAGCCCGTGCCGTCATCGTCTATAAACAAAGCCTGGTCGCGGGAGTCATATCCTAATGGCCGTTCCATGGTACCTACTTCGATTCCGCCTTTCGGGGTAATCTGTGCAAGGAATATCTTGGCGGCAGTATATCCTCCTTGGTCTTCATAATGGGCGGAGAGTACGACCTTGCCAGTCTTTTCATTATAACGGAAACCGATACCTTCGAAGTTTACACCCGGATAGAATGCGATTTCACGTGGTGTGCTCCAACTTCCTTCCTTGCCAGTCTTGGAATAAGATTCAGACAGCAGCCAACCGTCTTTTTCCTGTCCACTTACAGCTTTTTTCTTCCTTTCCAACCTATAAGAGAAATAAAGGTTTCCTATTTTCATTCCGGCGATGCCGCCTTTTCTATTTTTCAGATATTGACCGTTGCGGTTGTCGTATACGTCGCAATCTTGCGAAGGTCTGAAGGGCATGGCCGACTGCGGTTCCGACGTGGCTATCTTTCGGCCCTCTTTGTAGCCTTCTACATGATAGGTGTAATTTTCCCCTAAAGACAACCCGTAATCATCGTAAGTGTCTCCCCGGGTCTCCCCAATCAAGGTGCCGTTTCGGTATATTTTGTACACGTCTGCGTCATTCCTTTGCATCCAGTTGATTTTTACGTTCTTCACTTCGTTTTCGCCGACGAGCTTGAACGGAGTTGCCGTGACAGCCCAATCGTTTGGGGCGGTGAAAGTCGCATCGACCGTGGAATGTCCGATGGTTCCTTGCCCGGGCAAGGAATGGGCAGGCATAGCATGAATGTTGAAACACAACAGGGCTGCAAAGCATAAACCTTTTTTCGGATGGAGTCTTTGGGAATACATGAATATGAAATTGAGGTTAATTGTAAACGGGCAAAACTACTCATTCGTTAATTTTGCCCGTCTTTGGATTTTACGAAAATATATAAGTTATTCGTGATAGGATACCGAAGATGTGGTTTACTTCACATTTCCCACTTTAATCAGGTATTCGGCAATCTGCACTGCATTCAGTGCGGCACCTTTCTTGATTTGGTCGCCTACGAGCCAGAGCGTCATGCCGTTTTCGTTGGCCAGGTCCTTACGGATACGGCCTACGTATACATCGTCTTTTCCGGCCAGGAAGAGCGGCATGGGGTAAGTCTGTGTGGACGGGTCGTCCATCAGTTGCACGCCTTCGCCGTGGGCGATGGCTTCACGCACTTCCTCTACCGTGAGCGGGCGTTCCGTTTCCAACCAGATGGCTTCCGAATGGGAACGCAGGGCCGGTACGCGTACACACATGGCCGAACACTGCACGTCGCTGTGCATGATCTTCTGTGTCTCGTTGAACATCTTCATCTCCTCTTTGGTATACCCGTTGTCTTGGAATACGTCAATTTGGGGGATAACGTTATAAGCCAACTGATAGGCAAACTTCTTCACGGTGACGGGTTTGCCTTCCAGTACTTCACGGTACTGCTGTTCCAGTTCTGCCATGGCAGCGGCACCCGCTCCGCTAGCAGCCTGATAGCTAGCCACGTGGATGCGTTTGATATGGCTCAGGTTTTCGATAGGTTGCAGGGCCGTGACCATCATGATGGTCGTACAGTTCGGGTTGGCGATGATGCCGCGCGGACGCTCCAAGGCATCTGCTGCGTTACATTCGGGCACGACGAGAGGCACGGCCTTGTCCATGCGGAATGCACTTGAATTATCTATCATGACTGCACCGTAACGGGTGATGTCTTCGGCAAATTCTTTGGATGTGCCGGCACCGGCCGAGGTGAAAGCGATGTCGATGTCTTTAAAATCATCGTTGTGCTGAAGAAGCTTCACTTCGATTTCTTTGCCACGGAATTTGTATTTGGAACCTGCACTGCGTGTTGAACCAAATAAAACGAGTTCGTCCAATGGGAAGTTTCTCTCTTCGAGCACACGCAGGAATTCCTGACCCACCGCGCCGCTCGCACCTACAATAGCTACTTTCATTTCATATAATTTTTAAAAGTTGTGATGATTCCGGTTGCAAAAATAGATAATTTATTACGATTGGACATACAAAATGGAAACTTTTTCGTTACTTTGCATCTTAAATTAATACAGATACTCATGCAGATGCCCGACTTGTCTACATATTTTCCCGTCACGGATCCCACGTGGATATTCTTTTTAGTGTTGAGCATCATTCTGTTTGCACCTATCTTATTGGGTAAACTGAAGATACCCCACATTGTCGGCATGATTTTGGCCGGTGTGTTGATTGGGCCATACGGTTTGCATGTGTTGGATAAGGACAGCAGTTTTGAACTGTTCGGGAACGTGGGCTTGTATTACATCATGTTTTTGGCCAGTTTGGAGATGGATATGCAGCACATGAAACGGATTCGTTGGCAGGCGTTGACGTTGGGGTTGGCGGCATTTGTTTTTCCCCTGACGATGGGTGTCGTCAGCAATGTGTTCCTCCTGAAATACAGCCTGGTGACTTCCGTTCTGTTGGCCAGTATGTATGCCTCGCACACCTTGATAGCCTATCCTATCGTGATTCGATACGGGGTGTCGCGTAACCGCAGTGTGAGTATTGCGGTGGGGGGAACTATTGTGACCGATACGCTGACCTTGTTGGTATTGGCTTTCATCTCGGGCATGTTCCGTGAGGAGGTGCACGGAGGTTGGTTCGGCGTTGTACTTTTGTTGAAAGTCATCTTGCTTTCCCTCTTCATCGTATATTCTTTTCCCCGTATTGCCCGGTGGTTTTTCCGTCGGTACAACGATCCGGTCATTCAGTTCATCTTTGTGTTGGCCATGGTCTTTTTGAGTGCCGGCTTGATGGAACTCATTGGGATGGAAGGGATATTAGGGGCCTTTTTGGCCGGACTGGTATTAAACCGGCTTATTCCGCATAGCGCACCGCTGATGCACCATTTGGAATTTGTGGGCAACGCTTTGTTTATTCCTTATTTCCTTATCGGGGTCGGCATGATTATCGACCTGCGTGTGTTGTTCGGGGCAGGTGAGGCATTGAAAGTAGCCGGTGTGATGATAACCATGGCGTTGGCCGGAAAATGGATCGCTTCGTGGGTGACTCAGAAGGTCTTTAAGATGTCGGTATTGGAGCGGGAACTGATGTTCGGTCTGAGTAACGCCCAGGCGGCGGCTACGCTTGCTGCGGTATTGGTGGGCTATAATATCATTTTGCCTTCCGGCGGGAGGCTGTTGAATGAAGATGTGCTGAACGGTACGATATTATTGATATTAGTGACATGTGTGGTCAGTTCGTTGATTACGGATGTGGCGGCACGAAGGTTGGCTTTACAGGATGGTAATATCAGTGAACCGCGTCCGTTGGACGAAGAGTCGGCTTTGATTGCCTTGGCCTATCCCGACACGGTGGATTATTTGGTCAACATGGCTTTGTTGATGCGGAAGGACAAGTCGGAGGCTCCGATGAGTGCTGTCAATGTGGTGTTGGACAATGATGACAAGGCACGTGAACAGGGGATGAAACTGTTGGAGGCTGCATCTGCCATCGCTTCGGCTGCCAACGTGCAGATGCAGACCAAAGTGCGTCTGGCTACTAATTTGTCAAATGGTATTATCCATTGCATGAAGGAGAACGATTACTCCGAATTAGTGGTAGGATTACACATGCAGAATTCTCCTTCCGAGTCGTTTTTCGGGCCGGTGCTGATCAGTTTGTTGAACCGCCTGAACCGTCAGATTACGATGATACGCTGTACGGTGCCGGTCAATACGATTCGCCGCATTCATGTTGCCGTACCGGCCAAGGCCCAGTTTGAGGCCGGTTTTTATCATTGGGTGGAGCGCGTGGCCCGTTTGGCTGTAGGACTGGGCTGTAGGATTATTTACCACGCCCATCCCGATACGATTCGGATTTTAGAACGTTATCTGGAAACTTACCACGCGTCTATCCGTGCGGAATATGTCCAGACAGATGGCGGAAATGAGTTGAAACGTATTTCGCGGGAGGTCAGGGAAGACCACATGTTGGTGGTCGTGTTGGCGCGTAGAGGGTCTATTTCTTTCCGTCCGTCGTTCGACCACATTCCCCGCCAAATCAAAAAGTACTATATGAATACGGGGTTAATGTTGATTTTCCCGGACGTGTATGCCGAGGCTGCGACGAAGGATGTGAGCGTGAACGAGCCGTTGACAACCGATTTGCGTTACGAGGCGGCCAAGGAGTGGTATAAGAATTGGTTGTCGCGTAGCAACGGAAAGGAGGATGGCCAATGACCACACCGGATTGGTTAGAGCGTACGTCGCTTCTGATGGGGCCAGGCAAGATGGAACGTTTCCGCCGGGCACATGTCTTGGTGGTCGGTACGGGGGGCGTAGGAGCGTATGCCGCCGAGATGTTGGTACGTGCCGGAGTCGGCCGGTTGACGTTGTTGGATGCCGACCGGGTGCAACCAAGCAATATCAACCGCCAGTTGTGTGCCCTGCATTCGACGGTCGGGGAGGAAAAAGTCCGCGTGTTGGAGCAGCGCTTTAAGGATATCAATCCGGAACTCGGCTTGACCGTGCGGGATGAATTTCTGGAAGAGCAGTCGGTCGGTGCTTTACTGGACAGCGCGAAGTTTGACTTTATCGTTGATGCCATCGACACGATAGCACCGAAATGTGCTTTGATAGAAGAGGCGATGAAAAGACGCGTCAGGATCGTGAGCAGCATGGGGGCCGGGGCGAAAACGGATATTACCCAAATCCGTTTTGCCAACTTGTGGGAGACGTTTCATTGCGGGTTGAGCAAAGCCGTGCGGACCCGGCTGAAAAGAGACGGCATGCGTCGTCCGTTACCGGTGGTGTTTTGCGCCCAGCAGGCAGACCCGGCCGCTTTGGTCCAGGTAGAGGGAGAACGGAACAAGAAGACCACGACGGGCACGGTGAGTTATATGCCGGCCGTGTTCGGCTGTTACTTGGCACAATACGTGATAAGCAGGTTATAGAAGGATTATGATAGAAGTCAGGAGTATAAGGAAAAGTTTCGGTTCGCTTGAAGTGCTCAAAGGAATCGACCTCGATATCAGTAAGGGCGAGGTGGTGAGCATCGTGGGGCCGAGTGGGGCCGGAAAGACCACGTTGTTGCAGATTATGGGGACGTTGGATAAGCCGGACAGCGGAAGTGTCCGGCTCGACGGGGTTGCCATGGAAAGCTTGGACCGCAAGGAAATGGCGGATTTCCGTAACCGGCGCATCGGGTTCGTGTTTCAGTTCCATCAGTTGTTACCCGAGTTCACTGCACTCGAGAACGTGATGATTCCGGCATACATCGGGCGTGCTTCCACAAGCGAGGCCAAGGCGAGGGCACAAGAACTGTTGGACTTCATGGGACTGTCCGACAGGACTTCCCACAAGCCTAACGAGCTTTCGGGAGGAGAAAAGCAGCGGGTGGCTGTGGCACGCGCTTTGGTCAACCATCCTTCCGTAGTCTTTGCCGACGAACCTTCGGGGAGTCTGGATACGAAAAACAAGGGAGAGCTACATCAGCTGTTCTTCGATTTACGGGAACGGTTCGGGCAAACGTTCGTCATTGTGACCCACGATGACGGGTTGGCACGTTTGACAGACCGTACCATTCACATGAAAGACGGTTTGATAACCGATGATAAAAATATATCCCTATGAACATAGAATTAGGAAAGATGAACCGCCTCAGGGTGGTTAAGGCCGTGGATTTCGGCATGTATTTGGATGGAGGCGATGCAGGAGAGATTCTTCTTCCGGCACGTTATGTGCCGGAAGGTTGCAGCGTGGGAGACGAGTTGGATGTCTTCTTGTACTTGGATAGTGAAGAACGTTTGGTCGCTACCACGCAGACGCCTTTGGCCCAAGTCGGAGATTTTGCTTATTTGCAGGTCGCGTGGGTAAACAATTACGGGGCGTTCCTCGATTGGGGGCTGATGAAAGATTTGTTCGTGCCATTCCGTGAGCAGAAGCTCAAGATGCAGAAGGGGCGGAGTTATATCGTGCATCTGCATATCGACGAGGAAAGCTACCGCCTGATGGCTTCGGCCAAAGTGGAACATTATTTGTCGGACGAGATGCCTCCTTACAGCGAAGGCGATGAGGTGCAGGTTTTAGTCTGGCAAAAAACGGATTTGGGTTTCAAGGTCATTGTGGACAACCGTTTTTCCGGCTTGGTTTACGACAATGACTTGTTCCGGCCTTTACATACGGGAGACCGTATGCAGGCTTATATAAAGCAAGTCCGTCCGGACGGTAAACTGGATGTCACCTTGCAGAAACAGGGCAGGGAAGCGGTGGACGATTTTTCGCAAGTGCTTTTGGAACACTTGCAGCATAATGCCGGCCGTACCTCTTTGTGTGATAAGAGTCCGGCAGAAGAAATTTACGCGATGTTCGGTGTCAGCAAGAAAGTTTTCAAGAAAGCCGTGGGCGACCTTTATAAGAAAAGGCTTATCGAAATCACGGACGAGGGCTTGCGTCTGGTCTGACCTTCCGGAAAGATAGGGCATAAAAAATCAGCGTCGGAAAGTTCCCTTCATGGGATATGCTTTCCGACGCTGTGTGGTTTTGAAACGTATGAGGCTTATTTGTCGCCGCCGATTGTGCGCTTTTCTGCGATACGGGCCTTTTTGCCGGTAAGTTTGCGCAGGTAATACAATTTGGCGCGGCGAACTTTACCAATCTTGTTCACTACGATGCTGTCAATGTTCGGGCTGTCAATCGGGAATATACGTTCTACTCCCACCGTTCCGGACATTTTGCGAACCGTGAAACGTTTTTTGTTCTGGTGGCCTGAAATCTTGATGACCACACCACGGTACTGCTGGATACGCTCTTTGTTACCTTCGACGATTTTATATGCCACGGTAACGGTGTCGCCTGCTTTGAATTGGGGATGTTCCTTACCGGTAGCAAACGCTTCTTCTGCAATTTTAATTAAATCTGCCATTGTTTGTTTTAATCATTAAATTGTTTGTCGTCCCAATACAACATAACAGGGAACTCTGCATCCTGCCAGCGATTGTACGGAAAGCGGTGCAAAGGTACGGCTATTTTATGGAATAACCAAAGGCTTATGTGTTTTTTCAGCCTGATTGACAGGGCATGGACTTTTTTTTCGTAAATTTGGCCGTGGAATACAAACCAAATATGATGAGAACATTCAGAATTTTGTTTTTATACGTATGTTGCGGGTGGTCTGCGGCAACGTTTGCCCAACGTTACGAATTGGGAGACGTGAAAGCCGGGCGTTATGAGGTGACCCGTCGTCTGGACGCCAATCCCGATAGCGGGGCTTTGCGCGTGGTGGCTCCTTATCGTCATGCCGTAGACAGCATGATGTCGCCGGTGTTGGGAGAAAGCGAAGTGGCTATGCGGGCAGACCGTCCCGAGAGCCTTTTGTCGAATTTTGTGGCCGACGTGTTGCGTGAGGGTTCTCTCCGGGTGGGGAAGATGGCCGATATCGGCCTATGCAATATCGGCGGGCTGCGGAGCACGATGCCTAAGGGCAAGGTGACGTATGGAGATGTGTTGGAAATAGCCCCGTTCGAGAATCACCTGTGCATCCTCTCTTTGGACGGGCGTAAACTGACGGAGCTGATGGAACAGATAGCTGCCGTAGGGGGCGAGGGGATCAGCGGTGCGCGTCTGGTCATTACCGCAGACGGACGCTTGTTGAGTGCCGAGGTCGGGGGAAAACCGATTGACCCCAATGGTATATATGTGATTTCCACGTTGGACTATCTGGCCGAGGGAAATGACAAAATGTATGCCCTGAAAGATAATTTGTCGAAGAATGTCACGGATATAGCCGTACGCGATTTGATCATGGAGTCCATTTGCCGGACGGCTGCGCAAGGGGATAAAATCACGGCCCGTATGGAGGGTAGAATCGTCAAACAATGAGAAACCGGACAATGAAAAAGGTGAAGATTATGATGTGGTCGGTCTTGTGCGGACTGGCAAGCACCGTGTTTGCGGTGCAAGGCGGTGAAGTGGAATTACGTATCGTGCACACCAATGACACGCACAGTTGTGTGATGCCGGTCAACCCTAATTCGTCCGATACGGCATTGGCGGATAAAGGCGGTTTTGTGCGCCGTGCGGCACTGGTGCGCGATTTGCGTGCAGAAGACCCGGACTTGCTGCTTTTTGACAGCGGTGACTTTTCACAAGGTTCTGCTTATTACAATTTGTATAAAGGGGATGTGGAAGTAAAGTTGATGAACGAAATGCGTTATGATGCGGCTACCATCGGGAATCATGAGTTTGATTTCGGGTTGGACAACATGGCGCGCATATTCCGCGAGGCTGATTTCCCTATCGTTTGTGCGAATTATCATGTCGAAGGCACGGTGTTGGAGGGATTGGTACGCCCGTATGTCATATTGGAACGTAAGGGAGTGAAGGTCGGAGTGTTCGGATTGGGCACGCAGTTGGAGGGAATGGTTGCTTCAGAGAATTACAAAGGGGTGACGTATGAAGACCCGGTTACGGCAGCTAATCGCGTGGCCGATGAACTGAAGAATAAGGAGCACTGCGACCTTGTGGTGTGCCTCTCCCATTTAGGGTGGGACATCGACGGCCTGGACGACACGGAATTAGTGCCGGCCACGCGCCATATCGACATTGTGCTGGGCGGCCATTCGCATACTTATTTCGAGCATCCCGAAGTATTGAAAAATGCCGAGGGGAAGGATGTGTATTGCAACCAGATGGGCAAGCACGGGCGTTATGTCGGCATGTTGCTGTTGGAAATGTCGCCGACAGAAGACTGACCCTTATTCAAAATAGAGCGTCAGTACAATCATTTTCGACGATGCCCCATCCAAAGAATTGGTGAATTTTCGCAGCGAATTGTCTATCAAATCGTTGCGGTTTTTTTGTAGAATGTCCGCCAATCCGAAACAGAACTTCAGTTCGGGGATGAGCTTGAAAAAGGGCAGGTAGATGTCGCAGCCCATGCCCACTTCGATATAACAGTCGAAAGGTTTCATGAGCAGGGCTTTTTGTTTCTTGGTAGTCAGGTCTACCATCGGGTTCACGCCTGCAATGAAATAAGGGCGGAAGTTGTTATAGCGTGGGGCGGCGAACTTCAAGTCCAACGGGACGGAAATATAAGTCGATTTGATGTTTTGCGTACTGTCCTGCCCCGTTTTTTGTTCATGGAAAGACACGTGCTTCTGTCCGAAATGCAGGGTAGGGACGAGGCGCAGGGACAAATAGGTGTTCAGGCGCATTTCACCTAATACGCCCACACTGAATCCCGGACTGTAGTTGTCCACATCGGCATACCATTGCTCGCCGGTTTCCGGGTCTACATAGCCGTTGTTTTTCAGTTCCAGGTCCTGCATGTGTACGCCGAAGAGGAACCCATAGTGGAATCTCCTTTGGTCGATGTACGGACGATGCTGGAGTTTACGCTCCTGTGCCATCATGCCATACGCGGACAATAGGCAAAGGAGGACGGCCAGAATTCTTTTCATGAATCATTGATATTTATTAGAAAACAACGCAAAGATACGCAGCTTATTGCATTTGGCCGTGGCTTTTCGGATGAAAATCACTAAAAATAGTGAGAAAATATTTTGGGGGATTCTATTTAAATACTAACTTTGCGGTATCGTTTGAATAAAACAAGGCATTAATAATTTAAATTCTAATCAATATGGCTTACGTAATTGGTGATGATTGTGTAGCTTGCGGTACTTGCATCGACGAGTGTCCGGTAGGCGCAATTTCTGAAGGTGAAAAATATGTAATCAACGCTGACGCTTGCACGGAGTGCGGTACTTGCGCTGATGTTTGTCCTTCGGGTGCAATTTCTCTCTAAGACAGGGGAGATTACATAATCTTTAAAAAGTTAGACAAGAAAGGCCTTCTCTTCCGAAAGGGGGAGAAGGTTTTCCGTTTATAAGGACAAGAGGTATGCAAGAGGGATTTTTGATTGTAGGCAGAGGGCTGGGGCAGGTCATGTTCCAGAACAATGCGGTTTCGGGTTTGTTAATGTTAGTGGGAATAGCTTGCAACTCGTGGCTATTGGCTCTTTTGGCCCTCTTGGGGAATTTTGTCGGTACGGTGACGGCATTCTTTTCCGGATATTCAAAAGAAGATATAGAGGATGGTTTGTATGGTTTCAACGGTACGTTGGTGGGCATTGCCGTCGGCGTGTTTATGGAGCCGGGGGTGGCTTCCCTCCTTTTGTTGGTGGCGGGTTCCATGCTCTCCACATGGATAGCCCGCGTGTTCGCTTATCAGAAACTTCTGCCCGGTTTCACGGCTCCTTTCATCCTTGCCGTATGGTTGTTGCAGGCCCTTTGCCGTGGGTGGTTCCCCTCATTGTTGTCATCTTCTGTGATGCCGGAAGAAACGGCAGCCGACTGGTTCCGGGCCTTTAGCCTGAATATCGGTCAGGTGATGTTCCAAGGCGGCACGGTGCTTTCCGGACTTTTCTTTTTGGCCGGCATATTGCTCAATTCCCGCGTCCATGCCTTGTATACGGTGTGGGGTGCCTTGTTGCCTTTGGGCATGGTCTGGATGGTCGGTTCCGATTGTGCAGCTTTCAATGCAGGTCTGTTGGGATATAACGCTGTGCTTTGCGCCATTGCTTTGGGCGACCGTTCCTGGGCAGGGGCAGCGTGGGCTACATTATCCGTCACGCTCTCAGTCCTTTTGCAGGTTTGGGGGATGAGTTTGGGAATGACTACGCTGACGGCCCCGTTCGTCGTATCCGTTTGGATAGTTTCAGGAATGCGTCGTGCCTTGTGCAGAATATAGGTGGTTTTTAAATGCGTTGCATCCTACCGTTGTCTGTTCTGTTGGCAGAAGCTTGTTTGGTCAGTTTAATGCTAAAGCCATCGTTTAGGAAGCAAAGTGTAAGGTCACAGCCGTTTTTGTGGATGGAAAAAGACCTTTGAAAAAGGCAATGTATACGGGTTTTGCTTGTCGTTTAAACACACATTTTCACATTATGCCCTTATTTACGGGTTTTGTTGATGGATTTTAAGAATCAATCGCATGAGAATGATTTTTCGTTCGGCGCAGAAAAACATTTTTTTCTCCTCATGTTTGGGCAGGAAAGTCCGTTTTCCGGTGGAAAAGCCGACTGAAAGGGGGACGAAAAACGACGTTTATGGCCCTTTTTTTCTCTAAATGGAAGACGGTTGTTGTCAAAATCCGGATGACACGATAACAGGCAAATGCCGACTTTGGCTTTCCCATGTCTCTTCGGCCTGCGTACGGCCTGCCTTTCCGGTGTGCGAAAGGTTAGCGGGAGGCGTGGAATGATTGACAGAAGGACTTTCGTCCGGTGCGCGAGAATCGTTTCTTTTCATCGAAGCCTCCTCCCAGTTCGGAATAAAGCATTCTCGTGAGGGTGGAACTGTCGTTTTGACAGTTTGTCGGAATGCCACTTGAAAAAGATGGGAACGCCCTGAGAAACAAAATCCTTTGTTTTGTTGACGGGTTCGGGGAAAACATATATCTTTGCCTTTATGAAAATGGAGAAACTGAGTCCGGAAAAGAAAAGTATGCTGTGTGAGAAGTTCGGGGATTACTGTCTGGACTTGTCCAAATTGATATTCGGTGGTGTCATATTGGCAGCCATTATGCAATTAGATATTGATACCGTATGGTTGTTTGTTGTGGGAACGGTCATTGTCGCTCTGACAGCGTACGCTGGGTATATTTTATATAGGATGTCTAAAAGATAATTGTTATGGGATTATTGATTTTTCTTTCATTTGTGGGATTGGTCGCTTTGGCCGTCATTATTTGGGGAACGCATGAATTGCGGAAAGACGCTTCAAAAAGATAAGGTGTTTAGCCGTAAATGGTTCGGTTCTGATTCTACTTGTGCGGCTTTGTAAAAAGAAACCCACCATTCCGGAATGTGCCGGGAATGATGGGTTTTGCTTGTGTGAAAAGTATCTGTTTTTAGAAACTTGTTTTTTGGACTTTCAGTGTGTTCTTTCCGCTTGAAAGGATGTAAATGCCTTGGTTCAGGTCGTCGATGCTGACGGAAGTCGCATGGTTCGCTTGTTTCAACATGCGGCCTTGCAGGTCGTAGACAGCAATGTCGTTTGGTTCTGCAAAGTAGAACGTATTACCTACACGTTGGGCAGACAAAGTCTTCACACCGTTGATACCGTCGCCTCCGCTAACAATGTATGCGGCAAGGGTTGTGGAGAAGTCTGTGATGTTGGCAGAGAGAAGGGCCTTGGTTGTGCCGTTCGTGGCGGCCCCGGTTACCAACAGGGGGGCATCATTGCTTGTGGCCGTACCGTTTGAGCAGGTATAAGTCAATGATTGGGTAATGGTTTTCTCGCTGTTTTGGTCTTGAATGACATAACCATATAAAGAAACCTCCCCGTTGTTTACTGCCATGCTTGTGAAGTTCTCGTTGAAATGTTGGGTGTCTCCATTACCCTCGTCAAGACCGCTTTTAGCAGTCCATTGTACTTCTAATGAGTTCTTGTCCAATGCCGTGGCAAACAAGTCGCATCCGCCTACATGGGTGAGCTTGTTGTCGAAAGGCATCATTTGATGGAACGTTCCGCCAATGTAGAGGGTATTGTCTGCTATTTGCATTTTACCGATGTTGTTATAAGACGCTCCATTACTATGGGAGTCTGCATGGAATATTTTTGTTGTGGCCTTGCCATCTTGGATGGCAGCCGTGATGAAAGCATGTTCTACCATTCCATTCGTGTTATCGAACGCCAAAGTAATGTCTTCGCTTCCATTCGGATAAGTGAATGTCAGTGTGCCTTGGGCCGCAAAACACAAATATACGGAATTGCTTTCTGTCGTGAAGTTGATACTTTCTACTCCCATTTGATCACCTCCCAATTGGGTTTTAACACCGACTTGCGCTACGGATTCTGCATTGTCTAGTGCAGATGCATCCAATGAGAAAATACCGGCACTGATGAGGTCATCATACATGAAATCAAATATATTCATGTATATGCCTTTCCATTGTACATTGTCTATAGTTACGTCGCCAGTATACATGGCTGAAGCGTACAACTTTCCGTTGTTTGCTTCTATGTGGTTGATTTTTATATATGGAAATCCTTCTTGGGGAAAGTAAAGCCCACTGGAAGCTATTTCTGCATTGGCTTCCGGCCAAATGACTTTTGTAGCTTTCAACGCACCTTCGGCACTGTATGCCGCAATGAAACTGGACACTTGGTTTTCCACTTCTCCGGCCTTGCCGTTGACGGTTTGCGCTTTGCCATCCGTGCTTCCCACTTCCACGGCATCGGCCAAAGTCCCGGCCACGTAGACGTTGTTCTGCTCATCGGTGGTGATGGCCGTAATGGTGGCTGCACCGCGCAGACCGACAGCCCAAAGAGCGTTGCCGTTGGCATCGTATTTGGCCAGATAGGCACTGTTGGCAATCGGGTCAAGAACGGTGCTTCCGATGACAATCGGTTGCGTGAATGCTCCCGTGGCGTAGGTGTTGCCTGCATTGTCCACAGCCGTGGGGGCTTGGAGGTTGAGTTCTTCCCATTTCGACACGGTATTTTCTACCGACTTGGACCACTTCTGTTGGTCGGCTGCAAATGCTTGCGTGCCCGTCAAGAACAGGCTACAAGCTGCGATAAGTAATGTTCTTTTCATAATGGATAATTAAAAAAATGAATATTAAGTATTGTCATATTGGGTCCGGGAGGAGGTTACTCTTCCTCCAGTCCCGGATTGGCTGCAATGGCTTCGGAGGGGATACGTAACGTATAGCGTGAGTCATCCTTTTGCAATACGTAAGTTTCTCCCTTATAGGTCTTGGTCAGTTCCTGGCGAGTGGTACGACGCAGGTCAAACCAACGATGGCCTTCGAAAGCCAGTTCGCGGAAACGTTCGTTGTAGATTTCTTCCCGCAACTCATCTTGTGTCATGGCCAGGACTTCCGCCTCGTATGTGGGGTAGATGGCTGCAAGGTAACGTTTCTTCATCAGTTCCGTCAGGTAATGGCGGGCATTGTCCATGTCGTTCAGTTCCAAGGCGGCTTCTGCGGCGGTCAGGTAGAACTCGGCAGAGCGGAATGTGCAGCGGAACTCATTGGTTCCGGCTTTGAGAACTTCTGTCGCACTGGCGGAAATCTGCCGGTAGAATTTGCTTCGGCGCATGTCACCGCTACGGTAAAGGGACATCAATTCCGGATTCACGTATCCCACTCCGAGGGACGAGGCAATGAAAAGGCGTTCCATGGAAAGGATGGCTTCCACAGACTGGTAGTGGTTGGGCAATGTGGAGGATGTGGTGAGGTCTTCCAATTCACCATGCCTGTTCACGACATCTGTCGCATAGTCATAGGCGTTAGCCCAGTCTCCCATGTACAAGTACACTCGGGCGCGGAAAGCGTTGGCCGAAAGCGTGTTGAACCGGTAGGTCTCGCCTTCCGGCCAATTCTCTACGTTGAGCAGTTTTTCGGCCTCGTTTATGTCAGACAAGATGGAGGCATAGACCTCTGCCACGGTATTGCGCGACAGCACTTCGCGGACATCGCTGTTCAGTTTCAACGGGATGCCTTTGGTGGCTGACGGATTGCAATGTGTGTAAGGGGCTGCGTAGAGGTTCACCAAAATGAAGTGCATGTAAGCGCGTAACATATAGGCTTCTCCGGCCAGTTGGTTGCGTTCGGCTTGTGTAGCTTCAGTGATATTGTCTTTGTTTTCTATGACGGAATTGGCAATATAGTTTACGTAATAGTATCTTTGCCAACCGAACGAAAGTGTGGTTTGGTCGGGGGCGACATCATTCCAACACCAAATATCCAGATAGGAGTTTAGTGATTCTTGGTTTTGTTCGCCTTCCAAGGTTAACTCATCGCTTCGGAATGTGGCCATACCGCGGTCTGAGGGGATGGCTGAATAGGCTTCGGTGAGCAAGTCGCGAAACTCTTGCCCGGTTTTGGGCATGACCTTGCCGACGGGTTGGATGTCAAGGAAGTCGTTACAAGCTGTGAATGAAAGTAAGATGGCTATGAGCCACGCTATGTTAAAACATTTATTCTTCATTGTTCATTCTCCTAATTAAAAATTCACGTTAAGTCCGAAGATGAAACTTTTAGGGATGGGGGAGGCGTACGGATTCCCCATCGTTTCCGGGTCAAGATAATTATGATAGTTGCTGGCAATGACCCAAAGGTCACGTCCCTCCAACGACACGGATGCGCTTTTCACACCGATAGGCTTCAGCCAACGGGCCGGCAGGTCGTAAGCAAGGCGGATGCTCTGGAAACGGAAGTAGTTCTGTTTCTTGACGTAAATATCCAAATTGTTCAGGATGGGATAGTTGTCATAAAAAGAATATTCCTCCGGTCTGTCGCTGCTGTTGATGAGCCTCGGGAACTTCCCGTCTGGGTTATCCGGTGTCCAACGGTCCAGAATGTCGCGGTTTGTGTTCAGACCGCGGTCATAAGTGGTCAGGCTGTAGCTTGGCGTGGTCTGCACGTGCATCCCGAAGTTGAAGATACAGTTGACGCTCAATGTCACGCGTTGGTATTTGAATGTATTCGTGAATCCGCCGGAAACTTTCGGGTCAGTGCTGCCCATGTAGGTCAACAGGTTACGTTGTTCTTCCGCGCTCAGAGAACTGGCACCGGCGTTATTAAGTTGGAAAAAGTCTTTAGCAGAAAGCTTTTGCCCGTCTTTTGTAAGGTATAAGGGGTAGCCTTCATCGTCCAGTCCGGCGGTCTTGTAAGCGAAGATGGCTCCCACGGGGTAACCTTCGCGGCTCGGCGTGGTGGAGTTTTCGGCCACGGTTTCCTGTAAGACGGTATTGTCGTTGAAACCGAAATTCAGATTGGTGAACCATGTGAAATCTTTGGTGTGGATGTTCCGTGTGGTCAAAGCCACTTCCACGCCTTGGTTTTCCATGCTGGCCCAGTTGACCGTGGTGGAAGAATAACCGGTTTCCAAGGGCAGCATACGCATGCCGATAAGGTCTGTCCCTTTACGGTAGTAGTAGTCCACGCTCAATGAGATAGCATTGTCCCAAAGCGACAAGTCCATTCCGGCATTCACGTTTTGTGTCTTTTCCCAACGCAAGTCCGGGTTAGGAGCATTCTGCGGACGCAATGCATCTTCTGGGTTGTTCGGCAGAATCGTGGCTTGCACATATTTTCCGATAAGATAAGGGGAAGTGTTCTTGTCAATGTTACCCTGCAGACCGTATGATGCACGGAGGCCCAAATTGTCTATGGCCGTGACATTCTTCATGAACGGTTCGTCGCTGATACGCCATAATCCGCTGACGGAATAGAGCGGAAGGTAACGGTACTTCTTTGCTACACCGAAAATATCCGATCCGTCAAAGCGGATGCTTCCTCCGAGTGTGTAGCGGTGGAGTAGCGTATAGGAACCGGTGGCAAACCATGAGACGAATGCATTTTCTGTGAATGTTTCGGTATGGAGGGGCAGGGCTTCTGCCGAGTTTTCCGTGGGGAATATGACTGGTACGGAAGTCAGTGTCCGGTTATCATATCCGTATGCGGCAGAAAACAAGGATTTGTATTCATTATGACGGATTTCCGTACCCAACATCACTTCCAATTCATGGATATCCTTGAAACGGTTGTCATATTCGGCCATGGCTTTCCATGTCCATTGGGTTTGGTGGCTGTCCGTAATTTTGTTGCTTCCGCCATCGGGAAGGAAGGTACGTTTTCCATCGCTGTAAGAATATGTGTTTTGTTCTTTCTCCCGTCGCATGGCGTAGCTGTTTTCCCCGGCATATTTTTCGATAGTGCCTTCGTCCCATTGCAAACCGAATTGGGACGTAATTTTAAAATGTTCGTCCAGTTTGAGTTCTGCGTCGAAGATGGACATTAAAGATGTCGTTGTGTTGATGTTGGATGTGTTGGCGCGTTCCTCGAAAATGTTGAAGTCTGATACGATGTCGCCTTTGCTATGTTGTACGTTGACATCATAGATATAATCCCCTTCATCATCGAACGGGCGCAGGTAGGGGTTGGCGATGCGTGAATAATAAACAGGATTAGTGAACCCATCACCGTAGGTCAGGTACGACCTTTGCTTACGGCGGTTGGCAAATACGGAGGCACCCACTTTCAGTTTGTTGTTGATGCGGTAGTCGGTTTTCAGCGTCAGGTTGAAGCGGTCGTTCTTTACGCTTTCCACATTGCCTTGTTCCACATAGTAGCCTAAGGCGGAGTAGTAGGTGGCCTTTTCCGAACCGCCGGACAGGCTTACGTTGTATTCTTGGTTGAACACGTCCCGGAAGAGGATGTCGTTCCAATCCGTATTGACAGCCCGCAGGGCATTGATGTCGGCCTGTGCCTCGGGCGAGAGGGCGTTCCAGCCTCCGGCCTTGTAGGCATCGGTCAGCCCGTAGCCTGCAATGATGCGGGCTACGTCGCCTTTGTTTTCGCGGTAGGTATAATCGGACCGCAACAGGCCTAATTCAAGGTCAACCTTTTCATCTGAGTTCAAAAGGTTGAGGCGGTCGATGTCTGTCTTGGGGTTGTACGTTAACTTCATGGAGAAGTTGATTTGTGGCTTGCCTGCTTTCCCTTTTTTGGTGGTGATAACTATCACGCCGTTTGCGGCCCGGGCACCATAAATGGCCGTGGCTGCTGCATCCTTCAGTACCGTGATGCTTTCAATGTCCTGTGGGTTAATACCTGCGATGGAAGTCTGATAGATGTTGTCTATGTCTTGTAAATCTTCCATGGACGGGATGTCTGTGCCCTCCAATGGAATGCCGTCGAGGACCCAGAGCGGGTCTTGCGTCCCGTTGATGGAGGACGTACCGCGGATACGTAACTTGACCGGTGCGCCGGGTGAGCCTGAAGAGGTCACGCTGGACAGTCCGGCAATCTGTCCGGCCAAAGCCTGGTCTATGTTGTTGACTCCACCGATAATCTCATCGGACATCTTTATCGTTGTGACGGCCGAGGTCAGTTTGCGGCGGTCAATGGCCTGATAACCCGTGACGACCAGTTCATTCAGCTGTTTGGAATCATTTTCCATGTAGACTGTATAGTTGTCTTTTCCGGCCTGAAGATGAATCGTGGCCGTTGTATAACCCATGAATCGGCAAGTCAGGTTTTGGGTTCCTGAGGGTACTTCCAGTTTGAACTTACCGTCCAAGTCGGTTGTCGTGCCATGCGCCACGGTACCTTGTGCGCTCATGACCGCTATGGTGGCACCGATAACCGGTTGGTTGTCTGCCTTGTCGAAGACAGAGCCGGTGACGGTGCGGGTCTGTGCCGCCATGGACAGAATCCCGATGAACAGACACAAGAGGATACATTCAATTCTTCTCATATTCATTCCTTTCGTTGTTTTTATTTAGTCAACCCAAGTGCCGTTTGGATACGCAGGATCATGTCCTCGTAATGGAAACGGGTGGCGGGGTCGGAAATGTTTCGTTTGTTTTTCAGCAATTGCAGGATGCTCATCAATTCTCCGCGTTTGACACTGATAGCGTCGCTGACACGGTTGATTTGCGTACTATACATGTCGATGAGGCGGGCATTGCGATTATCGCCGTTCATGGCAGAAGAGCATCCGTGGGCACAGGGTAAGGCCGTGGTATTCAAAGCCGGCAGGGGGGCGTGGAGGCGTTTGTTGATTTTCACACCTTCCTCTTCGGCGGCAGCCGTGATGAGTGCATCGACGAACGACTTTTGCAGATTTCGGGTCATTACGTCGAGTTTTTGTCCGGCTATGGTGGGCTTGAAGATGTGTTTGTGCAACATGCCTACCATTTCCACGGGGGTAAAGGCTTTCTCGCCGTTCTGGAATTCATTTTCAAACATGCGAACCATACGCTTGTTGTCCAACAAGTCCCATAGCAAGTAGTTCAGCGTGTTCTTGTACATGGCGTTAGGGCTTTGTTCCAATGTGCCGAGCGGAGTCTCTTTTAATATATAGGTATAGTCCGAGATAGAGGTGTCAAACAACCAAGCCGGATAGGTGATATACTGATCGATTAGGAATTGTACGGCTTCTTTCTGTTTCTCCTTTTCCACGAAAGTATAAGTCTTTTGGCCGTCGCCGACTTCCGTATTTTCCAAATAGATTCCACCTACATTGGCCATGACATGATAAGGATATAGACCCCATTGGAAGACGGCTCCGGCGTAAAGCTTGGCCGCGTCTTTATAGGTCTGCCCTTCTTCTCCGGTGGTGGTCCATTTGACGATATCCGGAACGATACGTTTCAGGTTCTCTATACCGTAGCCTGCCGATTTCATGGCGTCGTCGCCCAAATCTTCGCTGAGGGAACGGGGGTCCACCGCTTCGCGTGCCGATTGTTCCTCTCCATATTTGTATATTTTCTCCGTATGGCTGTCCAACAGTGCACGGAGCTGTCTTTTTTCCGTTTCCTCGTCCGGATACCAACGGTATCCCCATTCGATGGCAAAGCGGTCGTAGGGACCGATGTGTGGGGAGACGTAAGGTACGTGGTCTTCCGGTTGGGCCACATAGTTGAAGCGGGCATAGTCCATGATGGAAGATGCCGTGCCTCCGACCCGTGACATGAATCCGGGGGAACGCAAGGAGTCGGTCGGGTAGGCCCAGGATGCAATCATGTTATGCTTGAGACCCAAAGAATGTCCAACTTCATGGCAAGCCACGAAACGGGCTGCATCTCCCATCAGGCTGTCGGGCAGTTCCGGGTTCCGTACGGCCGGATTGACAGCACCGGTCTGTATGACAATCCATTCGCGCAATAAAGATACGACGTTGTGCCACCAGATGATGTCGGCTTCGATGATTTCGCCTGTACGTGGGTCGATGACCGACGGCCCCATGGCATTGGATTTTTCCGAGGCAGCGTAGGTGAACAAGGAATATTTCAAATCGTTTCCTTCTGCTGCCATACTGTCGGTATATTCCTCCACCCGTATGGCATCTTTGAAACCGGCTTGTTCAAAAGCCGTGTTCCAATCCAAAATACCCTTACGGATATAGGGACGCAGTTGCTTCGGCGTAGCCGGGTCGATATAGAATGTAATCGGTTTCTTCGGGGAGGTCAACTCACCGCGTAAATAAGCCGCTTCGTCTGTTGGCTCCAAACGCCAACGCGTGATGTAGTGGCGGGTTTCAAGTTCTTGTTGGCGGTCGGAATAGCTGAGGCGGTGGCTCGTGAAATATCCGACCTTTTTGCTCTCTTTGCGTCCTCTCATCGGGATTTCAGGCAAAAGGCTGAGTGATGAACTGACCACTACGGTCACGTTTACTTTACTCATGCCTTCCCTTACGATGGTAGTCAGTTCCGAAGTGGCCGTGATATTGCTTTCAAATGCTTTGATGTCCAGAATGCGCGAAAGGTCGGAATTAGCGGATGTGCCAAGATTGATATTGTTGAATACATCATTAAGACCGGTCTGTTTCCCATTGAACAACTCGTCTATTTTGACCACCACTGTACTGGAGTCCGGTGCTACGGCCTCTATTTTCAAACTGGCAATAAGCGGGTTGATATAGTTGTCCGCTACAGATGAGGCTAAAGCATCCGTGGCAGGAACTTCAGGAGTGAGGCGTTGTTGGCGGATACATAATTTCTTCCCTTCGCGTTGCCATTCGAAAGTGACGGTTTGATTCTCATAATTGATGCCTTTGTTCACTCCGGCCTCGTTCAATTCCAAAGGCACTTTCTGCAAGCGGTTGGTAACCAGAAATTCACGCCCTAACAGTCGGGTCGGGAATTCCAAATAGAAACTGCCGTTTTTCTTTATGATATTGGCAATTCCTTTGAGGGCAACCGAGTCTCTTCCTGTCAGCTTTTTATAATCAGATGCAACCGAGTCTTTGGGCTCTGCTTTCTTTCTGTTTTTTGCCAGAAGGGGAAAAATGCCTGTATTTGCAGATGCAATAGAAGATTCCGCTATCGTGGTCATAGCGAAAGAAAACAGGCTTATCCATATTATGTTTTTTCTCATTCCTTGTGTTCTATATAATACTTATAATTATGTCTTAATCCAAAATACTATTCATTTTTTGTGCAAAAAGAAAAGTACCCCGACAGTGTTTTCCGACGAGATACTTTGCATTAGATTATTTAAAGACGTACTTCTTTTTATCTCAGACGGGCCAGAGTTTCTTTAATCCGTTTCATGGCCTCGACAATGTTTTCGTCACTGGTGGCATAGCTCATGCGGAAACATTCGGGAGAGCCGAAAGCGTCACCGCCCACTGTAGCCACATGACCCACCTCAAGCAGGTACATGGCAAAATCGGTGGAGTTGTTGATTACACGTTCACCGTCTTTCTTACCGAAATACGAGCTGCATTTGGGGAACAGATAGAATGCGCCTTCCGGGCTGTTCACCTCCAATCCGGGGATTTCTTTAGCCAATTTGACAATCAGGTTTTTACGGCGTTCAAAAGCCTGGCGCATATCTTCTACGCACTGTTGTGAACCCATATAAGCGGCTTCGGCTGCCTTTTGCGAAACGGAACAAGGACCGCTAGTGTACTGGCCCTGTAGCTTGTTACAGCCTTTTACAATCCATTCGGGAGCAGCAATGAAACCGATTCTCCATCCCGTCATGGCGTATGCTTTCGATACTCCGTTGACGATGACTACGCGGTCTTTTATTTCCGCGAACTGGGCGATGCTTTCATGTTTGCCGATATAATTGATGTGCTCGTAAATCTCGTCGGCAATGACAATCACGCGTTCATGTCGTGCGAGGACGCGAGCCAGACCGGCCAACTCTTCTTTGGAATATACCGAACCCGTAGGATTGCTGGGAGAGCAGAGAATCAACGCACGTGTTTTCGGCGTGATGGCCGCTTCCAACTGTTCGGGTGTAATCTTGAAATCTTGTTCTATGCCCGCTTCTACAATGACGGGTTCTCCTTCGGCCAATTTGACCATTTGGGGATAGCTGACCCAATAAGGAGCCGGAATGATCACCTCATCGTCGGCATTGACCAATGCCATGATGGCATTACATACAGATTGTTTGGCACCATTGGAGCAAAGAATCTGTGCCGGTGCATAGTCCAAGCCGTTTTCGTTTTTCAGCTTGGCAGAGATGGCTTCGCGCAGTGCGGGATAGCCCGGTACGGGAGAATAGCGTGAATAATTCTCTTCTACGGCTTTGATGGCAGCCGCTTTGATATGGTCCGGGGTGTTGAAATCCGGTTCGCCGACACTTAAATTGATTACATCTACGCCTTGTGCTTTCAGCTCGCTGCTTTTTTGAGACATAGCTAAAGTTGCAGAGGGAGAAAGTCTGTTCAAACGGTCTGATAGTTGATTCATATATGTTTCTTAATTTATTGATTCTCGTGGCTTGATATTGCAAAGTTAGGCAATTCTGCGGATATGTGCTACACTTTTAACTCCTTTTCGATGAAAAAGGTGACTTTTTGGTGTAAAATCAATCTTATTCCCTGCTGTTATTTTCTTTTTCCAAGGATTTTCAGCAGTTGGAGAAACAAATTCAGGAAATCCAGATACAAAGTGAAACTACCCATTAAAGCCAACTTTTGCGTGCTTTCGTCCAGTCCCATTCCGTGTTCACGCAACATGGCCTTGATTTTCTGGGTGTCGTATGCCGTCAGTCCGACAAAAACGAGTACAAGGGCATACGTGATGCCCCAGTCGAGCGTAGTGCTGGCTATAAACCAGTTCGCAATGGTCGCGATGATAAGTCCGATAAGTGCCATGATGAGATATGTTCCCATTTTGCTTAAGTCTTTATGAGTGAAATATCCTACTAAGGACATGGTTCCGAATGTGCCGGCCGTGACAAAGAAAGTAGAGGCGATGGAACCTATTTCGTATACCAGAAAAATGGTAGACAGAGTAACACCGGTAAGGATGGAATACAGAATAAACAATAGAGAGGCGTTGGTGAATGACAACTTGCTGACACGGCCTATCAGGGTAAAGGCTACGACGAGTTCGGCAATGATAAGTCCGAGGAAAACGGCCTGATTCCCCAATATGAATTGCATCAGTGTGGCATTGCCTGCCACGCATGCGGCTGTCAGTCCGGTAATGGCCAAAGCGAATGTCATCCACCGATAGACATTGCGCATGAGTTTGGAAAACACGGAAGCCTGTACCGTCTCTTCCGGGTTATAAGCATATATGTTTTTAGTTTCCATTATGTCGTTGTTGTTGAGAGTAGGGTTATTTATTGAAATGCAATGTGTGTCCCATGCGTTCTTTTTTGGTTCGCATGTATTTTTCGTCGTAAGGGGTGACCGGAACTTCGATGGGAACATTTTCCACGATTTCGAGTCCGTAGGCCTCCAAACCTACACGTTTGACCGGATTGTTCGTCAACAGGCGCATTTTATGTACGCCCAATTCATGCAGGATTTGAGCTCCGACGCCGTATTCGCGTTCATCGGGCAAGAAACCGAGATGTACGTTGGCATCTACGGTGTCCATACCTTCTTCTTGCAATTTATAGGCTTTCATCTTGTTGAAAAGACCTATGCCGCGCCCTTCCTGGTTCATGTAGAGGATAACGCCCTTTCCTGCTTCTTCTACCATGCGCATGGCTTTGTGGAGTTGTGCTCCGCAATCACAACGCTGGCTGCCGAATATGTCTCCGGTGACGCACGAGGAATGTACACGCACTAAAATCGGTTCGTCCGGTTCCCATTCTCCTTTGATAAGCGCCACGTGTTCCAGTCCGTTGCTGATCTGGCGGAAAGTGATGTCGCGGAAGTGCCCGTAGTCGGTAGGCATGTCTACTTCCGGGCCTCGTTCCACCATCGATTCCTGTTTGAGCCGATAGGCAATCAAGTCGCGTATGGCTATGATTTTGATTCCGAAGCGTGCGGACACCTTTTGTAATTCAGGCATGCGGGCCATGGTACCGTCCGGATTCAGGATTTCGATGAGGGCGGCAGCCGGTTGCAGGCCGGCCAGACGTGCCAGGTCGACAGCGGCTTCTGTATGTCCGGCACGGCGCAGTACGCCTTTGTCTTGCGCATACAGCGGGTTGATATGTCCCGGGCGGCCAAAGGTTTCCGGGCGGGAAGACGGGTCGGCCAATGCGCGGATGGTGGCGGCCCTGTCATGTGCGGAAACCCCGGTGGTACAGCCTTCCAGTTTGTCTATGGTTATGGTGAAAGGGGTTCCTAAGATAGAAGTATTGGTGCTGACCTGATGAGGTAAGTCCAGTTCTTCACTACGTGAAATGGTAATCGGTGCACAGAGCACGCCTCTTCCTTCCTGAAGCATGAAATTTACTTTTTCAGGCGTAATCATTTCCGCAGCCGTGATGAAGTCGCCTTCATTCTCACGGTCTTCGTCATCCACTACTATTATGAACTTGCCTTCTTTGAAGTCGGCAATGGCTTCTTCTATTGTGTTCAGTTTAAATGTATCCATGACTTTATGATGTTTTATTCGATTTCTGATATCTTCTCGATTCTTTTGGCGATAAACGCGCTGTATTTTTTTATTTGTTGTATATCCTTGTAAAGACGCAACCTGTATCGCCAGATTCGGAAATAAAAGAATATGCCCACAGGGAATATGATGCCTAACACCATATTCCATTTATAATTATGGAAGGGGCGCGTATGTGCATGTGTAGGCACGATAGGAAGCTTGTTCAGGGCATCCAAGATTGCCGCGTCCCGGCTGTTGGACAGTATGGTGATGAGGTTTTCCATTTTTCGGCTCAGGCTGATAACCTCATGGTCATCTATATTATGGAAGAAAATGTGCAGGTAGTTGGGCGGCAGACGTAACCTGCTCTTTTGTGCGTATGCTTGCCATTCTTGCGACAAGGCCGTGAGTTCCGTTTTTACAACGGGATAATCCGGGTCGTGTATGATGACTTCTTTACGGGCGATATGACGGGATATGCGGAGTCCCAGAATCTTGCGTATCACATTGATATATGCTTCGATATTGAATACGGCCGAGTCTTTATTGGCTTTGTAAGTCAGGAAAATGCCGATAGGGCAGAGTACCATGGAGCTAAGCCATTCGCCGAACCAAGGAATCCATTCCCCGCTTTTTGCCATTTTCTCTCCTGACACGTTGATGATATAATAGAAGATGAAAATGGTGACGGATATGACAACCGGTACACCCAAACCTCCTTTGCGGATGATGGCTCCAAGAGGGGCGCCGATAAAGAAGAAGAACAGGCAGGCTAATGAGAGTGTGAACTTCTTGTGCCATTCCACCCAGTGTGTCCGGGTGGACTGGTCTATATCTTTCGAAATCAAACCGCGAAATTCATATTCGTTAGTGGCTATCGTACTTTTTTGCATGGCGTTCCGTAATACGCCCTGTTGTTGGCTGACGGTCAGTTTGCTGTATAAGGTGTCGAAGTTCAACGTCTGGCGGGCTATCTTGACGGAGTCTTGTGAGGCTATGTTTACTTTCCTCCGATAAGTCGTATTCTGCAAATAGGCAAAAAGCGAGCGGCCGATACTGTCGCTTTTATGTGCCAAAGAATCGAGTCCGGTTTCAATCTCCCGCAAATTTTTGGTTTGTGCGCTTCCGCTGAATACGTTGGCATCCATCATGTTGAAATTGTTGTCGAACGGAATCAGGTCGGTTTCTTGGATGAATGTCTCCCTCATGTAAGGCACGTTGGCACGAGCCATCATGTTGCCTTGGGCTTGCATGTTACGAAAACGTTCTCCGGCGTACATCGTCAGCATAAGATGCTTTTCGTCAGCCGTCGTTTTGAGTTCTGCGGAGTCGGCCAATACGATTTGTGCATCTTCATACCCGTCGGTCGTACTATAAATCATGACTCCGTAGAGCATACCGTTTTTCTTTCCTTTCTTCTCCACGAAAATGTTATATCCAGGAATCTCACTGTAGAAAATACCTTCCGGGATTTCCAGTTCAGGCGATTTTTGTTTCATGGAATAGATGAGCGTATAAAACTTCTTTTGGGCTTCCGGGCCGGTTATGTTCTGGAAATAAAATGAACCGATACAAAGTAGGATATTAAAGATGATAATGGGCTGCAGTATGCGGACGAGCGGAATGCCGGCAGCTTTCATGGAAAGCAGTTCGAAACGCTCGCCGAGGTTACCGAAAGTAATGAGCGAGGCTAAAAGAATGGCCAAAGGTAAGGACATGGGGATGAGTGTCAGGCTGGCATAATAAAAGAAGTGTGCGAGGACGTCCAATGTCAAACCTTTCCCGATGAGCTCGTCCACGTATCGCCACATGAATTGCATCAGGAAAATGAAAAGGCAGATGAAAAACGTGCCAACGAAGAGCAAAGAATAGGCTTTGAATACGAATATGTCTATTTTCTTAATGAACTTCATCCCATTGTTGTTCGTACGAATTAACGGACAAAGTTAGTATAAAAAAATATTGTAGCCTTATATTTTAGATGTTTTTATGGAACAGTGTTCTATAAAAGAGACTTTTCGGTGGCTCCTACAAGTGGGTTAAACTTTACTGTGCTGAGAGAAAACAGAATGGAATCTGACTGTACAAAGTGCTTTTTAAAAGGCTCTTTGAAGATAAAATGAAAAAAAGTAGAATTTTCTTTTGGTGAAATGAAAATAATGCGTACCTTTGCAACCGCAAACGCAAGGATGGCGGGATAGCTCAGCTGGTTAGAGCGCATGATTCATAATCATGAGGTCCCCGGTTCAATCCCGGGTCCCGCTACTTCTAAAGTTTATGGGCATTTGAGAGGCTTCCACTCTTGAGTGCTTTTTTATTTTTATGGGTATTTGCACAGATTTTGTATGGTTTTCCCGATAAATAACGGATAATCAATGAAATCGTAAGGTAATACAGTATTGTTTTGGAAATATTTTAAGGTAACATTGAATATGTTTGTTCTGAAATTCAGTAGAATATTTTGTATTCCAAAACAAAAGCTTTACTTTTGCATAAACAATAAAAGGCATGAGAGTCATAGCGAGAAGCAAAATAATCGAGTATTATACCGAGCATCCTGACGCGGAAACTGCACTCGAAGACTGGTATCAGAAAGTGAAGAAAGCAGAGTGGACTTGTTTTGCTGATATGAAACAGATGTTTAACAGTGTGGATAATGTAGGCAACCAACACTATGTGTTCAATATCAGAGGAAACAATTATCGGTTGATTGTAGTAATCAAGTTTACGATAAAAACAGTCTTGATTCGCTTTATCGGTACTCATGCCGAATATGATGTAATTGACGCTAAAAATATATAGACGTATGGCAAAGATTCAGAATGAAACAGCTTATAAGGCAGCAATGGAGAGAATAGAAGAACTTCTGCCATTGGTTGATGACAATACGCCTTTGAATGACAAGAACCTGATAGAATTGGATTTGTTGTCAGAACTTGTTGCCGACTACGAAGAAGAGCATTATCCGATAAAATCACCTTCTTTAGTGGATGTGATAAAACTTCGTATGTATGAAATGGGATTGAATCAGGTGAAACTTTCAGAACTTCTTGGCGTAAGTCCTTCACGTGTCAGCGACTATCTTACGGGACGTTGCGAGCCTACCCTTAAAGTAGCTCGTGAAATGAGCCGGAAACTCAATATTGATGCGAATATAGTGTTAGGTATCTGATGAGAAATTCGTTTTAAAAACGACCATTTGCACGAAAATTGCACAAATATTATATTTTAAAGTTTATGGGCATTTGGGAGGCTTCCACTCTTGAGTGCTTTTTTTATTCTAATCGTTTCCATGTAGTTTCACTGTTTTTGTTTTTCCTGGTATGATGGTCAGGCGGGCCGTGCCGTTTTCTTTTATTTCCACGTTGATATATCGTGCTTCAACCACGACCTTACCGTCCAACATGATGATACCCCATAGGCGAGGATTACCTTCAAAGGCACAGTAGTTGCCTACCGGTGTTTGAAGGTTACGGTAAATTGGTGGTACAATCACCTTGTCCCCCTGTTTCAATCCCCATTTCAGTCCTGATTTGAACGGTTTTGCATGTTGGATCCTGTTTAATCGTTCTTTACGTTTTTGGATTTTTTCCCGTTTTTCTATGCTTTTCCGTTGGGCGGCGCGTTGGGCGGCTTCAGCTTTCAGGCGAGGTATGACCACCTCAAAGGTTTCTTCTTCCGTTTGGGGCTTTTCGTGTGCGATGTATTGCTTGCCTTCTCCTTCTTTGACGAGATAATATTTACCTTCATTGTCTTCAACGATTATACTACCGTCTGGCAACATTCCGCAAAAATGGTAATAGGTTTCGTAATCGTCTGCGAGCAGGCATACGCTGTCATACCCCGATGTGTCATCTTCCTTGTCTACTTGCCTGCATTGGGGCGTAGTCAGAAAATCATAAAATCTCAGGCAGAAACCATGCTGACACACCTGTTGCAGGCTCGTATTCAATTCTTTCTTATACAATATCTTTGTCCGGCTATAGCAAATGCCGTCAACTTCTAGCATCTGCACCTTACCGAAAGTCAGTACCTTAGGTTTTTGTTTATATGACTTTCCGCTCCTCAGGTCGATATAGGACATTTTGCCTCTGTTGTCTGTAGCAGCGAGAAGTTTGTCCTTCAGAAACTTTAGTTTCCTGAAACATTCCAACTGAATTTTTATTTCGCCGGCTTCGTTTACGACTCCGACAGACCAGTTTTTGAAACGTACGGCTGCAAAACCGTCATCTGTGTCGAATACCGAAACATACTGTGGGGGAGCTGTTATTTTATTTTCGATTTTCAACCCGTACAAGCCATATACCCTGTCTTTGAAAGCATTCAGGATTTTATGATTAAGGTGACTCTCCAAGCTGTCTTTTGCGTTGGTCAAGTAATCCGGGAGCCGGTCGTGTGTCATTACCAACTCAAGGGTGTCATTGGGGCGTATGGTGTCATTTGCCGTTAAGTTTTCGGCGGCACAATAATATCCCGTTTCGATGCTATGGGCATTCCCCTTTCCCGCTAATCGTCCTTCGAACATGGTTTGCCAGTCACGGTTTGCAGAGGGGAGGCCGAACATACGGTAGAGTCCCACATTGTCTATCAGCATGCAGTATTCTTTGCCCTTGCTCTTCCTCAATCCGCGTCCCACCTGCTGCAAATATTTGGCCAACGAAAGGGTAGGGCGTGCCATTTGTACGAACTCGATGTCCGGACAATCGAATCCTTCGCTGAATACATCCACGTTGACCAACACCTGTATCCGTCCCTGCTTGAAATCCTCCACGAATTGTTTCCTTTGCAGGGCGGGTGTCTTGCTGTCTATCGCCACGGCATTTATTCCATGCTCGCTGTAGTAAGAAGCGATATTTCGGGCATGTCCGATACTGATGGCATAGACGATGCCTTTCTTTCCGTCAGCATAATGCCTGACACTCTCGTACAATTTTTCGATGGTCGGCCTTTTGTTGAGTATGGTGTCCATTTCCTTGATTTGGAAGTCTCCGTTCCAACTTCGTTTACTCAGGTTGTCAATCAGCTTTTGGTCGTCGCTGTCCGGTTTGATGGAGGCATAGTCGAAGACCGAAAGCCACCCCTTGCTGATGAAGTCGGCAATGCTGTCAGACATGACCAACGTATCGAACAAGTCCGTGAATCCTCTGCGGTTCAGCCGGCACGGAGTGGCTGTCATGCCCAATTTCTTGGTATGGGGGTAACGCGTCCAAAGTTCCTTATAGCTTTCGGCCAAGGCATGATGGGCCTCGTCGATGACTATCAGTGCCGGCGTATTGTGGATGTCGTCCCAGTGGCGTGACAACCATTGGATAGACATTGCCCTTACCCGTCCGTCCTCCTTACGGATACCATATCGTGCGACGGTGTCTTCTATTTGTTCCACCAATTCACGCCGGTGAGCGATAATCCAGACGCACAAATCCTGTTCCGCACTCAAGAGGTCATAAATGATGGATGCCAACAAGTGGGTTTTCCCCGTACCTGTCGGCATCTGCACCATGACACTGGCATGGTTGCGCCACGCATCGAAGACACGTTGCTTGATGTTTTTTTGGTAGTCTCTTAACGAAAGTTCTTTTCCCAAATTGTTCTTGGACATGGGAAATGAAAGCGAAATAAAAAAGAATAATGGAATTATAAAGAAGCCGCCTGGTGGGCGGTTTCTTTTTAGGGAATACTTTAAAAATCAGGTCCGGTTTTTAAAGTATTTAATGAGTTGGCGGTTGTTCGTTGAAAAACTGGCCGAAAGTATTGCCGTTAGGCAGAAGCTATATCGTCAGGCGACAATCCTGTTAATTCGGTAATTTCAGCTGTTGTATAACCTTTCTGTTTCAATTTGCGCGCAATTTCAAAAGCTTTGTTTTGTTCGCCGATGTTTATGCCTTCTGCACGTCCTTCTACACGTCCTTCTGCACGTCCTTCTGCACGTCCTTCCGCTCTGCCTTCGGCTCGCTCTGTGTAAATGTTGTCGCGCAGAATCACGATGTTGTCCAGATGTCGGTAGTAAGCATCCCGTTCACCTTGTGTCATGTTGTCCACTTTCAATCGCTCACGAACCTCTGCCAACCCCGGTGCATGCGCCGTATCCGAGATATTTCCCGTATTCAAATAGTATATCCATTCTTCCAACGGCGTTTTGGCCACTTTGTTGAAATCGTTCACTTTCAAGATATAATATTCGGGGTAGAGTTGGCTTACCTCGTCCACATTAAAGGTCTGGCGTTGGAACGGGGTCAACTCCAGTAAGTCATTTTCGTGGATGCCACGGAATTCCGTTTTTCCGTGATAGACAAAGTCCTTGCCATGTCCCAAAGAGAAATAAACGATATTCACACTGTACACCTTGCGTACCTTTTCGTAACTTTCTCCACGGTTGATATATTGCGTTACCAATTTGGAGGTTCCGAACAACATACGTTGGAAATAGGCATATTCATTATTGTTTTGCACTTCGATGAGAATCAGTTCTCCACGGGAGTTTACTGCGAGCATGTCCACCCGGTTGTATTTGTCGAACTCCTCTTCCTGGTTGCTTTCGCTTTCCAAAAGGTCACGGATGGTGATCTTCTCGCCTAATAGCGTGGTGAGTAATCCCTCAAGCACGCTGAAATTGGCCTTGTTGCGCAACAGGCGTTTCATAGCCCAGTCAAAACGGATATAGTTAGCCATGGCTCATCGGTTTTAAATATTACTACCAGTTTTTGCAAAGGTAGAAAATCTTTGCGGCAAGGCAATATGTTTTGTGTTTTTTATGCCATTTTCTCTTTTCCTATGTTCCAAAGGAAAAGGGGATTGCCTATAATGTACCTGCGCCACATGCGGCGTGGTTCTTTTATCAGGCGGTAAAGCCATTCCAACGAATGCTCCTGCCACCATTCGGGGGCACGTTGGTACGTACCGGCAAAGAAGTCGAATACGGCTCCTATCGTGCCACAGTGGCAATGGATGTCCAGCTCGTCCCAATGCTCAAATGCCCATTTTTCCTGTTTCGGTGCGGTCATGCCAATCCAAAGCAAGTCCGGACAGGCTTGGTTTATGGCATGGATGATGGCCTCATTGTCCTCCTTGCTGAACTCAGGCTTGTAGGGAGGCGAATACGTCTCTACCGTAATGTTGGGATAATCCGAGGCGGCCCTTTTCTTTACCAGTTCCAACACATTCGGGCTGCTTCCCATGAAAAAGCATTTCCCGCCCTTTCTGTTCAGCTTGTCCATTTCAAGCATGAACAAATCCCATCCGGCAATCCTTTCTTTCGGTTGTGATTTTGCCTTGAGCCATTTGCACGCTTTCACGATGCTCGCCCCGTCGGGAATCAATACATCGCCTTTCGCCAATGCCTCGGCGAATGCCTCGTCTTTCAAAGCCGTGTTGTAAGAATGCGCGTTGATGGTGTTTATCAAAAGTTTGCCGGATGGCAATGTGTCCAACTCCCTACGGCTTTCCACCAAAGGGATTTCCTTTAATTTTAATGACATATGGATTGTGATGTAATAGATTTAATCTGCTTGGGATTGGCGAGAAATGGTTTGTTTTTGTTCCAATTTCTTGTACAGATGCTCCACTTGGCGGTTTATCGTGTCCAGATTAAAGGTTGTACGGGCAAGACGGACCGATTCATTTGCAATCTTCTTGCGGAGCACCGTGTCGTTTATCATGCGTGCCATCAGTTCTGCCAAAGCCTCGACGTTTCCTGGCTCAAACAATAACAGGTTCTTTTTGTCATCTGCAATATCAGGAATGCCCCCTACAGGAGTGGTAATGACCGGTAGCCCGTATGCCCAAGCATCCAATACCGCCATTGGGAATCCTTCGGCATAGCTCGGCAGGCAAAATATCGAAGCCTCTTTAAAAGCCTTATCTTTTTCTGCTCCGTTAACCCATCCTAAAAACACCGTTTGGTTGGCAATTCCCAGACAGGTCACCATTGCTTTCGCTTCTTCAGTCTCTCCGTTTCCGGCAAATACGATTTGCCAATCTGGATATTTTCCGGCAATTTTTGCAAAAGCCCGGATCATATCGGCATATCCCTTACGGGCGTTTATAGTCCCTGCATAAAGAATCTGTTTCTTCCGGGCGTGCGGTGTGTCGGAAACCTCCGTAGTGCACGGATTATATATAATCTCAACCTTGTCACCCAACCGGAATGCTTCATTCACATATTGTTTCCACAATTGCGAGAGTACTACTACACAGTCGGCTTTGCCGAACAAATAGCGGTACACCCATTGGTAATGGCTGTTGATTGTGGTTTCGGGCGAGAAAGCATGGAAGTGTACAATGGTTTTCTTACCCAATAATTGGGCAAACGGGAAGAACAGGCATTTCCGGAGTGCCGACGGTGGCTCGCTGGTATGGAAGTGTACAATGTCATAAAAAGGCAATAAGATGATATAGGTCAGCCATCCCCGTATCAGATAGGCCATTTTCCATAGTGCGTTGCGGTCTATATGGGTGGCAATCCACTTGCAACGAAAGTTCGCCCACTGTTTGCCTTTTTTATGGGCTTTGATGACAGAAGTTATGCCTCCCCGTGTTTTCGGGGAAGTCGCGACTACTAAGACTTTATACATTTTTATGTAGGGTGGTGTGGTTAAGGGCAAATGGTTGCTTAAAAGGGCAAAGCAAGTAGGATGTGGATAACAAAGGAAAATCTATCGGATTTTCATTTGTTGCGGGAAGCAATCAGCTCTTCTCTGCTATATCTTTGGGATTCCGGATAAAGTTTCTTTTCATGTTCTAAAACTTCATCCACCGTAAATCTGAATTTTAGAACTTTCGCAGGTATACCGCCGATAATGGAATAAGGAGGACAAGATTTGTTCACTACTGCGCCTGCTGCAATGACGGAACCGCGCCCGATGGTTACGCCTTTTAAAATAGTGATGTGCGCACCCGCCCATACATCGTCCCCTATTATAACCGGTGCATCATTTTCGGGAAGTTTATCATGTGAATCCATGATATAACTTCCTATCACGTCTATGCGATGGTCTCCCGTGATGATGGTAGGTTTAGGGCCGAAAATCACTTTGTTTCCAATCCTCAATTCAGCTTCAGTGCAATAGAACACAGCTCCTTTCGGAATACTCGTATAATCTCCAACAGTCAAATTCCACAATCCCTTGAAATCGGAACTTGCCGGACGCAGATATACTTGTTTACCGCAGTGTTTCATTGCTCCTTTATATATGCTACATAATAGTTTATCATATAAATAAGGAAGTAGGAGAGATAATTTTACCCCCCCCCGTTTAATGGTTTTTAACATGTATTTTTAATTTTGTTTTATCCTTATGATTTTGGCAGGTATGCCTGCTACGACTGCATTATCTGGTATGTCCTTTGTTACAACAGCATTAGCTCCTACGGTTACATTGTTTCCAATGTGAACTTCTCCCAAGATTTTGCAGCCCAGTCCAAAGTAGCAGTTGTCTCCAACTGTAGTAATGGAATTGTCTGGTTTTTCAGTTTTGTTGCCAAATACGACTCCTGGCAACATGGTGCAATTACGTCCAATCTTGACGTTAGGCCCAACATGTACAAAGTCACCGGTGTGGTAAATCCGAAATCCCGGTCCTACTGTGCCCGGATAAATTGTGAAACGTAATTTAAATCCCAATCGCTTATACCGAAAGAAATGCCAAAGAAATAGAAGTTTGTTTTTATCCTTATAATATTCTATATACCGAAGATGTCGGATATGGTGAAATATATACCACACTTCATTATGGAGAATCCAATCTTTTAGCGTTGGCTTTTTATTATCAAATCGCTTTAGGTCTTCAGACAGATAGTATTTTAAATCTGATTTTTTGTTTTTATCATTGTTTTTACATTTCATAGAATACAAATATTGGTTTCTAGCTCACAAAAAAATGTTGGATACTTTTTATAGTTCTTACATAAAGTCTTAGCAGTATGTGACTCTTTATCCAAAATGCAATTCGATATTTCTTATTGGCGTAAATCCAATAATTACGCTCTATCTTATTTGCTCTATTGCGTAAATATTTGTAATATTCTTTATGCTTTTCTGGTACACCACATACAGATATTAAGTTTAATGCAATAAGCCGACTCTCCGCAATTTTATAGGCTATTTTATATTTTGTATCTTTTTTCTCGAATATGTCATTAAGTTTATCTAAAACCTGAATCATTTGTCTCCATTTTGCTTCTGAAAATGAATTGCAATAAGAATCAGTTACAGCAGCTATTGAATAATGATATAAAGATTTCTTTAGAACTACTACATTTTTTGCATGATATAGAACTTGAGGAACAATATAATAATCTTCTCCCATATTCAATCCCTCAATAAAATGTAACTTATTGTTTTTGTATATATCTGTCCTTACACATTTATCCCATAAAACGACTGATATATGCCGAGCCAATGCATTATAAGCCCATTCTCCAGAACCTAAATCTTTAGGTAGTACGGTATGTACTAATTTTCCTTTATGAGAAGCGTAGCCATAAAAAACTACATCTGCATTCGCTTCTTGTTGTTTCTTTATAACCTCTGCTACTAAAATCTTTTCAATATAGTCATCAGAATCAACCCAAATAATAAATTCTCCTGTAACATTATCCAGTAATGTATTGCGAGTACCGGCACTACCTTTGTTTATATCATGAGAAATAATTTTTGTTTGTTCTATACGATGTGGGTATTTTTGTAGAACAGAATGTAGAATATTGATACTACTATCTAAAGTACAGTCATTTACAAAAACATATTCTATATTATTGTATGATTGTTCAAATAAAGAAATAGCACAACGTTCTATACATGCTTCAACTCCATATACAGGGACACATATACTAACTTTAGGCTCTATCATGTTGTTTTAATATGTTGTTTTAAAAGATTCACTAAGTTCATGCTGTCCATAGAAAACTTGCGTGCAAACAAATCATCTGTTGTTATCAATTCATTAAAATCAGGCTCTTTCCATACATGTGGAGTTCCACGATTCCAATCAATATGACGCATATATCCTTTATAAAGACCATCACGCAAGTTTACATTACTTAAGAATGGAGAGTTCCATAGAATTGTCTGTAAAAAGATTTCGTCAGGACAAAAGACGTGTGACAAATTTTGATACGCCCATTCTTCTTTACTTAAAAGGTATTCACAAAACTTATTCGTTATACTAACCCAATTAGCTCCTTTTCTGTATTCTATACCATTACTATAATCAAATTTAAATATTTTCTGAATAGTAAGATATATTTCTCTGATAATATGTGTACTCAATCTTACAAAGAAATATTTATGTTTCTTGTATTTCAATAAGACATAACGATAAGATGTTTTTCTTTTTACATCATTAAGATTTGCCTGGTCAAGTGGAATATTCACAAATTCTTTACCTGCATTTCTGTTGAAGAAATTGTGAATGTAATCTTGGCTTTTAAGTGGCATATCAACTCCTGATAATAGATGGTAATAACTATATTCACCTTTTGAGTGAGCATATTTAAAAATTGTAAACTCAGCTTTTACTTGCGATATGTCTCCCCAACGAATATCTATACGAGGTGTATAATAAATATTACTTTTTGTTGTTTTTATATTATGAAAGATTTGAATGTCTGATTTTAAATCAATCAATAAAAAGATATCATTACGGACATCATCTATCATTTCTATTAGTGCTGATAATAACAACGGATTATTATGTGCTATTATACAATATGCGTGTTTTTGCATTTTATATTTGTTTCAGATTAGCAATACTTTTCTTTTGAATATAGTACATCCTGCGGACTACTAAAATAATAGCACCATATAGAGTCATATTCATAAAACCAGTTGCAGTTTCCATAGCAAGAAGTGTCAAAAGGAAAAAAAAGGACTCTCGTTTTGGGATATATTCTCTCATTTTTTTATACAGGAAAAAATAAGTGTAAATATATACCAGAGCACCAAATATTCCACGTTCTGGTAATAATTTGAACCAAGAACTTTCAGCACCTAAAATGTCTGAATTATCTCCAATGGAACTTAATGTATTAATACTTCCTATGCCATTTCCGAAGACTGGATTCATCAAAAACATATTCCATACCACTTCCATTTGGCGCTCGCGTACAGAAATTGTACTACCACCTCCTTCAGCAGCAAGGTCGCTATCTATAAGAGATAGATAATTGTTGAGGTACTGTGGGAAATATATTAAAAGTACAACTATCACTAATATGACAGGTGCTATAATCTTCAAATGAAATATATGAGACGGCTTATAAAATGCGAACATAAGAATAACAATGCCGAAAAGCGATGTTTTCGAGTTCGCTGCAAAGTCTCCAGCAATAAGTAAGAATGCTGCAACTATTAAGATACCTTGCTTACAGAAATAATTCCATTTATTACGTAATACAATCATTACAAGATACATAAAAAATACGCATGATGTTCCGAAAGCAATATGAATACCAAAGAAACTATATGCACGCACCATACCATATCGCATAGTCAACATACCTGAATCACGAAGAAATGGGGGAACATAAAACATACGTTGTGCAGTTTCTTCGGTTTGAGGAGTCGTTAAGTAAATAAAATCCAATACAGGATTATCTTTCATGACAGCTTCATAAATACCTAATGTTGTAACCATGAATATTACGACAAGACTTGCTCGAAAAAAAAGTCTTATATCTTTTTCATCATTGAGAACTTTTTGGAAAAAAAATATAGTGGCAAAATTTGTGATAAAATACTTAATTGTAGCATTTACTCCATTACTTAAAGGTACAATAGAGAAAATCATTGAAAACAAAAAAGAAACTAAAGTCGCGATAAAAACCGGTTTCAAAAAAAACTTTTCATTATTGAAATGTAACCTTTTTAAGTTTCCGTGACAACGTAACCAATATAGCATAAATAGCATTATATTCACACCTAACGTAAAGGATAGTGCCGGAGATGAGTACTTTAAAGCTATCTGAGCATTAAATAGAAATTGTAATGGCATCCATACAAGTACTGTACGTTTGTAGTTATATACTGCACTTATAAAAATAAGTGCAAATAAAATCCAAATAGCAATTAACATACTTCTTTCTGTATTTTATTTAGATAAGGCATCCTTTAAGAAGTCAAAGCTCATGCTTTTTAGTTCCTTCAATTTTTGATTTGCATAGCTAAAATCACATGTCAATACAGAATTCCAATTAATCTCTGTCATATTCTTTACAAGGCGTGATTCTAAGCCAAACATAGAGAGTAATGAATTAAAACGCGCTAATCCTCGCCCTTCATTACCAATAACAATAAAAGGTTTATTGAATATAATCGAAAATACACAAGCATGAAAACTATCTGTCACCACAAATCCAGCATCGTAAAATCCGCGAAGCCATGACTCTATCGGTGGCTGAATCTTTTCTTCCAATCTGGCATTAGATTCTTCTACACGCGAATTTACCCGAAATGGTATTAATTCTAATTTATTGGCAATTGCATCTATAACATCTTGCTTTTCTGTGCTTTCATCTAAAATATAATTTAAAAGAGTTCCAGCACTTTTAGGAGTATTATTTATTTCAAATAATCTAATGTACTCCTCTTTTTCTAAAAGCATTGTAGGGTCAAGAACATGTTTTGCATCAATATTAAAATATTGCTTACAAATATTTACTGCAGATACTTCACGAACTGATACAGCATCAAATTTTTTTATAAGTTTTTTACAGTTCCTTTTTTGTAAAATGGAGTAATCTAATTTATCCGTACCAAAAGAAGGAGCATAACTTATTCTTTTAATATTTTTCCACTTACTAGCAAATTGAAGATAAGCCTGTTCTATATGTCCATAATAATGAGTTCTCCAAACCTGGTCGCTACCTACCACAAAAGCATCATATTCCCCTTCCTTTATATCATTAAGGCTGTAAATTTCTCTTCTGTTTAGATAAGAAGTCATAAAATTAGACATGTTGACACCAACAATGGGGAAATTTTTATTATGTAGTTTTTCCCTATTTAAAGGTATTCCTTTATCACGTCCAATAATTTTCTTTATAATTCGCTTTGTATATATTCTTATTACATCAAATCCCCTCAGTCGCCAAACATGAGGCTTATCTAAAATTTCAGCCTCGTGTCCAAGATGTTTAAGTGCTGTCTGAAGTGCATATGCTTGAAGTATTCCTCCATAATTTAAAGAAAGAGGAAGAGTTATTATTCCGATTTTCATAGACTTTACCTTATCATTTTTTTTACTTTTTCAATACCGTCTTCACCCATAAGTGCCTTGATAGAGGATTTTGCAACTTTCTTTATCAATCCCTTAGTATTAGTCATGTAGTTTAAAGCGATTTCAAGAGCATCGCTTTCATCTTCTGTATTAGTAAATACTTCTAAAATTATTGGAGATTGTATAGGTTGTGGTGTAAGAAAACGGTCTATGACAGACATAAATTCTTCCTTGTTTGATGCTGTAAGATATTCATAACCTAAATCTGTAGCATAATGTTTAATTAGCTCTGAAGACTTGTTTCCATAATGTCCAGCCGCAGCTACAAACTTATCAGCCTCATTTCCGAGGAAATAGCAAGGATGGTTGTAATTTCTAAATTCAGTACCTCTTCCATTGTTAATTAACATGATGCGAATGTTGTCGCCCACATGCTTATTGCCTATTACATTCATGTCATAAAAAAATGCCAAGTCTCCAAAAACTCCAATATGCAATTTATCAGGTCTTGCAATAGCGGCTCCAATTAATGTACTTACACCACCATCTATACCAAATCCACCTACATTGCAACGTGATGTTACACCACCTGGCAATTTGAAGAAGTTCCAAGAGCGTAGAGAGTTATATATCCCCATATGGAAATCGCAACCAACAGGAAGTTTTTCAAACATATTTTGAGCCATCCATATATTACCAAAAGGAAGTTCTGGTAGATTTGACAAAACCATTTGATATATATTCTCGCATTTTTCCCAATATGCTGTTTTGCAGCCATCATCTTTTGAATAGGATTCAAAAAATATTTCTTCTGGCATCATGAATACATTACGAAGTTTTTTAAAAGTATCCCGTAATGCACCATCCGGACTTACACGCCAAACATTTTTCGGGTTAACACGGAATTGGTCTCCACTAACTTCACCGATATGAATACAGATATCCACAGAGGCTAAACCGGATGTCCAATTTTTTTGTCCAAATGCAAGTTGAAGGTTCACTTTGTATTTACCATAATAATTACTTGTGTGGTCACAAAATACAACAGCATCATAGGTTGCACAAAAGCGTTCTATAGCTTCTGTTTGACGTTTTGTAAAAGGTTGATGAGATCCAACACTTATCGCAATTCTTTTGTCCTGTGGTATTTCCGGAAAATTATCTCCCATTGTATATCGGCGGATAATATTAACAGGAGGAAGTTCTTTTATGCTGAAGTCCCGGCTATAAGTTGTGTACATATTCATATGTGAAGGTCCTCCACCGTTCAATGATAACGCCAATATAGCCTTATTGGCTTCTATCATGCAGAAATGTTCGTCAACATTATCTTTCACATTAGGAATAGTTACACTTTCTACTGCTATATCATTGGGAATAGTTCGTCTATCAATCTGCTGGTCTATAAGATGTCCAATCTGATGATTACCCCGGGTTGAAGTAATTGCCAGAATTGGTAGTTTGCGATAATATGCCTCTGTAAGTCCAGGCATATAATTACGTGAAGCCGTTGCACCTGTGCATGAAATTACAACTGGTTCTCCTGTTTCTGATGCCATACCACAAGCAAGATAGGCAGCAGAACGTTCATCCACAGAAGACCAAACTTGAAACCAGGGGTCATTTTGAACACTTACTACAAATGTCATATTGGTAGTACCCGGTGAAGCTATTACTCTATGAATACCATGAGCCTTCAACAAGGCTATGACAATTTGAACGTTACGCTCGTTTGTATAGTGAAATTTCTGTTCCATATATCTGTTTTTATTTACTAAATATTTAAATAGCTATCATCTTTTAGCTATGCTATATTGCTATTTTCCCACACATTGAAATAGTTTATTTCCATCTCACATTAATCGTTTTGGCATTATTGCATGTTATTATCTGCCCTGAAATACATCCGCTGGCATCTGATAAGAGGAAACATGCTGTTTCAGAAACTTCTTCTGGAAGATAAACTCTTTCTGTATGGTTATATGAACAATAAAGGTTACCTTCTTTTTGATATCCTGTCATATCAGAAGCCGTTATTCCGGGGGCAACTGCATTAATCCGAATATTGTCATTGGCAAAACGATAAGCTAAACCCTGAACCATACTATTAACTGCAACTTTGGTATATCCATATGGACGAAAATCCATTGTATCACCAGTTTCTGAGGATATAAAGAGAATATTTGCCTTACAATTCTTAGATAGTATTAATTTAATAAACTCCTGAGTGAGAAAGAAAGCACCTTTAAAGTTTGTATTAATTTGGGCGTCAAATGTTTCAGGAGTTACATCAAAAAAAGTTTTTTCATGAAGAGAAATTCCTGCATTATTGACAAGACAATTAATACCATCAAGCATTTCATCTGCTCGGTGTATAAATTCTGCAAACGTTTCAATATTTGAAACGTTAAGCGTTAAATATTTACAACCAATCTTTTCAGCTGTTTCCTTAAGTGTTTTCTCTGAACGACCTGCTATCAAAACATCTGCTCCTTCTCTAAGGAACTTTGATGCCATAGACATTCCAAGCCCTCTACCTCCACCTGTAACAACAATTTTTTTACCTGTGAGTAAGCCATTGGGCTGTAAATAAGAAATATCTGCACGTATATTCTTAATAGGCTGTCCCTTTATTATATATTTAATACCACGGGAAATATATGATTTTAGTTCCATAATATTGTGAATAAAATAATTTGATATATCTGTTATGAACTGTTATTTTCGTATTAGCCCAAAAAATGAGTCGGATTTTTTTTAGTTTAATTGCCTCATTCTTGGATATTTTGCTTTCAATTTCAGTAATTGTTCTACAATTATTTTTCGTTCATTCTTTTTAAGTCCTACTATAACAATGGATAACATAGAACATATTATACATACAATAATTGAGATGATTAATCTAACTATTGTTGGTTCCATTACATATATGATTATAATAGGCAGAATAACAGCAATTCCAAATGTTTTGAAGATATATAAAATCACATCCTTAAAAAACATAGACGGAGGAAATTCCAATAGGCCTTTCATAATCCATAATCTAACAATATCTACAAGAGCATATATAAAAATAAAAACCCAATATGTACTTTCTGGAGCACCACCCAAATAATAAACTATCCACGTAATAGGGAAAACAAGACTTCCGATAGAAGTTATCCAAATTACATATTTCTTTATATTTCCAGTTGCCATACAGGCTGTATAACCTGTATTACCCAACATCTGAATCATAGATGCCAATATTGTTAAACGAAGGAATAATGCTGAATATTCTGGAGGATTCTTTAACCAAATTTCTAAAATTATATCAGTCTCAAATATGACAGGCAATGAGAATATCATTAAAAGAAAAAACGAAAATTTTGTTCCTCTACAAATAAGATTAAACATTTCTCTTTTCTCTCCTTGTGCATAAAGTTTGGTTATCTGAGGGTTTAAGGCTGTCGTAAAGTTATTTACAAACTGTAAAATAGCAGAGTTTACTTGACTTGCAATACCTCTCGCTGCATTTAAAGACACACCATAGAACATATTAATAAGCATATTACATCCTTGTGTGTTGAAGACATACGAACAATTTGTAAAAAAGCTCAATCCGGCAAATCCTGTCATCTCTTTAAAGAGAGATTTATCAAAAAAATATTTATATTTTGACTCAGAGAATACTTTTCCACAATAAATACCATAAGTAAGTCTAATAATTAAGGCTACAATTAATAAAAGTACGGCATATGCTATAAGTCTATCACCTGGAGTTATAAGCAACAGATATACAACCGAAAGTTTTAGTGACGCTTCAAGAATTGATACATACGCAAAAACTGACATTTTTTCATGGGCAACTATTAATGCGTTATATGGAATTGATAATAAATTAATGCAAAAAGTCAATAAGGAGCATTGAAAAACCCAATGAGCAGCTATTAGCCTATCTGGGGGGATATTTAAATGAGTATTAATAAACCAAATACCAACAGGTTCAGATATTAGTAATACAAGTATAACCATACCTATTTGGATATTTATACTCATCGAAAATATATTACTTAATTGGAGGCTGTCACCTCTTCCCAATTCAAACGTGAGATAACGGCTAACAGATGCAGTTTGTGCTCCTGATATAATACTAAACATTGTTACAACTCCCCCGACAACATTATAAATACCGTAATCTTCTATACCTATGTAATTTAATATTACACGAGAGGTATAGAGTGTAATCAACATTATAAAAATTGTGCGGAAATACAATAATATTGTATTTTTAGCGATACGCTTATTATTTAAAGCAGTTTGATTTGACATTATTTTTGTAATTAGTAAGCACTCAATTTAGGATATTCCTCTTTTGAAAGTGCACATTGCCGCACCCTAAACCGAGTTTTATTGATAAATTAATTTTGAATTTAATATTGGCTCGTTGCCAAAGTGATTATAAGCCTACCATGCACTCTATGGGTGGATTAAAACATGTTTTGGACAGTTTTTTAAAACTTTACGTTCCATGTCAGACAAGGAAGCTTCTAACGCCAATATATGTAGATAATAAAACGCTATTGAGTATTTGCAGGGGCAACACGTTATTTTTGGACGATTATCGAATTCAGAAACGACAACATCCGTAGCTCCTTATAATTGGGTACCTTTCCTGTCCTTTCCGCAATGGAAAGGACGGCAGGCAAACTGACCGCAAGCGACTCACGCACGCTGTCCGGCATCAGCATTTTCCATTCGTTGGTGGCGAAATCCTCGTAGGTCAGTACCA
>OOAN01000068.1_pt1 | contig 75682 bp, 68 predicted proteins | sample 1671301 | NCBI WGS metagenome assembly OOAN01 (sample SAMN06348142, study PRJEB24527) | human gut metagenome | biome: human gut; feature: ankylosing spondylitis patient; material: feces | host: Homo sapiens | place: China | collected 2015-10
CCCACCGCCGCTGTGCCCGCCATACACGCGCGGGCCGGGCATGCCCGGCCCCTACTATGCAACGAAGAATAAACGAGGTAATAAATTATGGATGAAAAAACCACCCCGAAAAAGACACGCCGCGTGGGAACGCTGGCGTTTGCGCTGGTGCTGATTCTGGCAGGCGTTCTGCTGATGCTCTACCAGCTAATGCCCAGCCTTGACCTGCTTTGGATCTTAAAGTTTTCGCCTGCAATCCTCATCGTGCTGGGCATCGAGCTGCTGTTCTACAGCAGTAAGCCCGATGTCAGGGTACGGTTTGACTGGCTGTCGATGCTCGGCTGTGCCTTTATCCTCTGCATAGTGGGCACAGCGGCCGTCCTGCCCACGGTTTGGCATCTGTGGGGCCCCGAGCGGGAGCATGCGGCCAGCCGCATCGAGTCCGAAAAGGTCGCCGGCATCTATAACGCCCTGACCGGGGACCCGGCGCTGAAATCCCGCGTTGCCAATGCGCATGTAAAAGTCTGGATCAGCCATACGGCAAGCGACAGCTACGCGCTGCAGGCCGGCGATGAATGTGCGCTGTACCTCAGCTTTACGGCAGAGTATGACAGTGACGAGGCATTTGCCGCAGACTGTCAGGCAGTGGTGCAGGCCGCCGATGCAAATGGGCTGGGCTTTACGACCTACTACTTCAGCTCGTGTGATGATCTGCAGGAGGGGACGCGGTACACTCTGGACTGCAACGCTGCTTTCCCGGTGGGACTGACCGCTGCCCAGCTGGCCGGGCGTGTCGAGAAGGAGTATTACTATGACGGCAGCGCCTTCTCCACCGAGGCAGGCCGAGACAGCTATATCCGGGCGCAGCTGGAGAATGAGATTGAGCAGGAGTATGAAACAGCACACGATGGCGAAGGCGCGACCAGGGAATACCTTGACAGCGAGGTCGAGCGCCGCCTTGCCGCCCTGAACGGCACCGCCACCCCGGAAACCGCCGCAGCATGACACAACGCCGAGACCCGATGATAGGGCCTCGGCTTTTTATGTGAAAAGTTCCGGTTGACAGCCTGCGCGCCGAACCGTATAATAGACCGTACACGGCAAAAAAAGGAGAAGGTATGGAAAAAACGGAAAAGCTGACGCTGCGGGAATGTCTGATCGGCGACCGCGCATTTTACCGGCATGTGCTGGTGGTCGTTCTGCCGATCATTGTACAGAACACCCTGACAAATGTAGTATCCCTGCTCGACAATGTCATGGTCGGGCAGGTCGGCACGCTGCCTATGAGCGGCGTTGCCGTAGTGGGCCAGCTGCTGTTCGTCTACAATCTGGCGGTCTGGGGCAGCACCGCGGGTGCAGGCATTTTCGGTGCGCAGTTCTACGGCCGCGGAGATATGGAGGGCGTGCGCCACACCTTCCGGTTCAAGCTGCTGGTGGCGCTTGCCATCACAGCGGCAGCCATCGGGCTGTTCCTCGCCGCAGGGCCTTCACTCATCGGGGCCTATATCGCGGCGGATACCTCCCCGGCGGACGCCGCTGCGACCCTGCAATATGCCGAGGGGTATCTGCGCATTATGCTCGTCGGGCTTGTGCCCTTCGGCCTGACCCAGTGCTATGCGGGCACCCTGCGTGAAAGCGGCCAGACCGTGCTGCCTATGAAGGCCAGTATGCTGGCCATGGTCGTGAACTTTATCTTCAATGCGCTGCTCATCTTCGGCATAGGGCCGTTCCCGCGCATGGGCGTGGCCGGCGCTGCCATTGCCACGGTGCTGTCCCGCTTTGTGGAGCTGGCCATCGTGGTGGTGGGCGCCCACCGCAGCAGCGACCGCTACCCCTTCCTGCGGGGCATCTACAGCAGCTTTGCGATCCCCGGCGCGCTGGTGCGGGACATCCTGATCCGCTCCACGCCGCTGCTGGCCAATGAGCTGATGTGGGGCGCCGGGCAGGCTGTGCTGCTGCAGTGCTACTCGGTGCGCGGCATTCAGGCGGTGGCCGCACTGAACATCTGCAACACCATCGCCCAGATCTTCAATGAGGTATTCCTCTCGCTGGGCAACGCCACGGCCATCGTTGTCGGGCAGGAGCTGGGTGCCGACCGGCTGACCGGGGCGCGCCGCACGGCATGGCGTATGATCACCCTGAGCCTTACCAGCTGCGTTATTATGGGTACGCTGCTGGCACTCTGCTCGCCCTATATCCCGCGCATTTATAATACCGAGGAATCCATCCGCCTGCTGGCAACCGAGCTGATCTGCATGGCGGCGCTCTGCATGCCGCTGTACGGCTTTTCCAACTGCGCATATTTTACGCTGCGGTCCGGCGGCAAGACCTTTATCACCTTCCTGTTTGACAGCTGCTTTACCTGGGCTGTCTCGGTCCCTCTGGCCTACGGCCTGTCCCGCTTTACCGGGCTGAATATCGTTGCGATTTATCTGCTCGTCAACGGTATGGACATTGTCAAATGCGCCATCGGCTTTGCGCTGGTGAAAAAGGGCATCTGGGTGAAGAATATTGTAAAGGAATAATTTCCTTGCCGCAGGCCGGTGCCGGGCATCGGCCTCTATAAGTCCCATGAAGGAGATGTACACCCCTATGACCACCGCACACAAAAGCCGCGTGCTGGATATGACCCGGGGCGACCCGTTCCGACTGGTGCTGCAGTTCTCGCTGCCGCTTTTCTGCTCGAATCTGCTGCAGCAGGTCTACAACCTGACCGATACCGCTTTGGCGGGGCATCTGCTCGGCTCCGCCGCTCTGGCGGAGATCGGCGCTACCGCCGCACTGTACGGGCTGATTATGAACTTTGCCTTCGGCATGAACAACGGTCTGGCACTGACGGTCAGCCGCTGCTTTGGGGCAGGGGAGCAGGAGGGCATCCGCCGCGCTGTCGGCTGGATGGTCACCCTCTCGGCGGCGGTGTCGCTAGTGCTGACCACAGTGTCGCTGCTGGGGCGCGGTGCGCTGCTGCAGGTGCTGCAGGTCCCTGCCGAGGTGTGGGACGGCGCAGCTGCCTACCTGACCGTTATTCTGCTGGGCATTCCGCTGACAATGCTGTACAATATGGAGGCCGCCCTGCTGCGCGCTGTGGGCAACAGTGTTACACCGCTTTTGTTTCTTCTGTTCAGCAGTGTGCTGAATGTCGGCTTGGACGCCGCCTTTATGGGCCCGTTGGGCATGGGCGTGCGCGGTGCCGCTGTAGCCACGGTGCTGGCGCAGGGCATCAGCGCCGTGCTGGGCGCGGCGTATCTGGTCCGCAGCTATCCGGAGCTGCACTTCGCCCCCGCGCATCTCAAAAAGTCTACCCGCCGCGCGGTCATGAATATGTTCTGGGCCGGCATGAGCATGGGCCTGATGAGTGCGATCTACAATCTGGGCAGCGTGGCGCTGCAAAGCAGCATCAACGCGCTGGGCAGTGTCTATATCACGGCCCAAACGGCGGCCCGCCGCATGGCGGAGATGTACTTTATCCCGGGCGGTGCGCTTGGCATCAGCGTGGCAACCTTCAGCAGCCAGAACCTCGGCGCAGGCCGCCGCAGCCGCATTGGTCAGAGCGTCCGTGCGGCGCTGAAGATCTATTTTGTCTGGTGGCTTTTTGTTCTGGCGTTTACCTTCCTGCTGGGCGAGCCGGTGCTGCGCCTTATCACCGGCAGCAGCGATGCGCGCATCATCTCCAACGCGATGCTGTATCTCAAAATCAGTGTACCGATCATCCCGCCTATGGCCGTACTGGTAATCCTGCGCAATATGCTGCAGGGCATCCGCCACACGGTCGAGCCGCTGCTGGCCAGCGCGCTGGAGCTGATCGGCAAGGTGATCTTCGCAGTCTGGCTGGTGCCGGTCTGGGGCTACCGCGCTGTCTGCTTCTGCGAGCCAACAACATGGATCATCTGCTTTGTGTTCATTCTGCTGGCAGTCTGGCGCTGCCGCAGCGACCTGCAGGACGCCTGCCCGCCCGATAGGACGCCGGCCTGAAAAAAATCTCATATTTCGACCCGCACACCCTTGGCAAAACGGATAATTTCTGGTATACTATATAGTACACCTGTGCGGGCCGTTAGCTTAACGGTTAAAGCCGACAGATCATAAACATTGGATGTTAGGATTTTTCTCCTTGTAAAAATTCGATAAATCGTAAAATTTGCAATTTTCATAGTTGATTTTTCTGCTTTCATCTACAACCCATCTACGGGCGGTTCGCAACTGCTTGTTTGGGTTGTTTCATAAGGGCCATTAGTTCAGCGGTTAGAACTCTCGGCTCATAACCGAGTTATCGCAGGTTCGAATCCTGCATGGCCCACCAAAAAAGGACGTGCAAGCGTAAAGTTTGCACGTCCTTTTCATCTTTCAGGAGTTTTTCTCTTGTAGAGCGTCTCGCTCATCTGGCTGCGGATGGAATCCTGCCGCTTGTGGTAGACCTGCGTATAAATTGCCAGTGTCGTGCTGGGTTGGGCATGACCTGCTTCGGCGGCTACTGTGGCAACGCCGATGTCCGGGTTGGAGAGCAGGATACTGACAAAGGTGTGGCGAAACATATGCGGGTGGATTTTGCGGATGCCCGCTTTCTCAGCCACGCGGTCAACAATTTTGCCATAGTGGTCGGGGCTGATGGGCCAGCCGAAATCATTGATAACGATAAAATTTTTCCCGCGCAGCTTTTGCAGGGATTCCCGGTACGATTCCCACTTTCCGTCCATGCAGGTCTGCCAAGCACTGCCCATACGGTGCTTTTGTGCAAGCCATTGGTCACGGTAGGTTTTCAGATATTCCATAAATTCGGGTGCTACATCTATGTCTCGGACGTTGTCCTCTTTCGTGGTCGTTAGGTGATAGCCTTTGTTCACTATGAGCAGTGACTTATCCACATGGACGGTGCAGTGGTCGAAGTCAATATCTTCCCATGTCAGCCCGGCTAACTCACCGCGCCGCATTCCGGTATTCAGCAGCCCCATAACGATGACTTGCTCCAGTGTGGAACAGCGCGGCAGCACCTTAAAAAGAGCCTCTACTTCTTCCGGGTGCAGACAGTCTACCGGGCGGCTGCGCGTACCTTTAACCGCGAGTGTTTGGGTATCGTTGTCTATGCCGTACTCGCGTTCGGCATATTGCATTACGAGCCGCAGAAAGATGGCATACTCCTTGATGGTTTTTCGTGCAATAGGGCGGTGATCCAGTTCAATATGAAACAGCTTTTCGGGCTTACATTTGAGAGCTGCTGCAATTTCCTGTGCTGTTTTTAGTGTGGTACGCTCTCCGCGGAACACTCGCTCTACAGATTTTGTCTGTATGGAGCATTGTGCTGCAATTTGGGGACAGGACAGTTTCTTATATTGCTTTGCGTTGGGTTTCAGCACCGCATACCCTTTCACGCTGCGCACATCGGCCTCACCCAGCAGATCCAGAAACTTCTCGCATTCGCGCTTATTTACCTTTGAAATCGGCATTTCTGCAAATGCCGGGCTGATTTCGCAGATTCGGCGCAGCATGGTTTCCTTACCTGCTGTGGTGTTGGCTTTATTCTTATGCTGTTCGTAGTCGCCCTCCAGACGAACGGAGGGATCAAGCATCGATTTTTTGGAATCAATGTATGCTCTTGCTACATCTCGGAAGGGCGTGTTTTTGCCATCTTTTTCATCGTCAGCTTTCTGTTGCTCTGCGCGTTCAAAAACGAGTGCGGCTTCAATGGCAGCGTTTTCACGCTGGCGGTGGGTTTTCAATACAGTGGGGTCAAAGTCAAAGCGGCCATATCGCCGCACCCTTTTTCCATGTACAGTCACATTAGCGGTCAGTACATAATAAGGGGCGCTGCGTTTGGGTATCATAAGTTTTGCCGATGCCATTATTCAGATTGCTCCGTTTTATTGTTGTAGTAGGCCGCCAGCTTGCCAAGGTTAATGTACCACTTAACACCGGACTGAAATGCAAGGTCCGGATTCTCGCGGCAGACACGCCGCAGATAGTACGGCGGCAGGTTCATAATCTCGCTGGCCTGTTTGATGCTGACAATCTGCGGCAGGGTGATTTTCTCAATTTCGCAGGCGGACGCCTGCGGCGGCATTTGCACAGGTTCTTTCATCGTTCTTCACACTCCACATAGTAAATTGGTTTTCGGTTGTGGCGGCGCAGCAAGCGTGCGTCCAGCCCCGTCAGATAGAGTTCATATTGCAGATTGGTTTCGGTCGTAATCAGCACTGCACCGTAATTCTGCAGAAAGCGCAGGATGCGGTACAAAGTTGTAATGTTGTGACTCAAACGGTCAAGGCTCTGCACCATGACGGCGTTGACACGCCCCTGCTGCACAGCGGTGAGCATGGCAAACAAATCAGGTCGCCAGAATTCGGTGCCGTACTTCTGCTCCATGCAGGAGTTGACGATGATGTAGCCGCGCCGGTCTGCCTCGCGCATGACTTCTGCCAACTGATCCTCCAGCGCAGGAAGATTCGGTGCAGCACTGCGGGCAAAAGCCCATACTTTGTATTCTTTCATAGGTGCACCTCAGAATTGATCCATAAGTGGGAGACGAACATCAAAGCGGGGCTTGCCGAACGAAGCCCGCGTGAAGCGGTCACCGACAAAGCGTTCAAGACCACTGTTAATGAGCTCGGTGTTCAGGTCACATTCAGTGGTAATAAGGTAGACATCGCGCCTGCGGAAGATTTCAATAACGCCCACCAGCAAGTAGCTGTTGCGGCTGATTTGTTCCAAATCGCGGACAATGACAGCTTCGACCAGATTGTTCTCCACCGCGTCCAGCATGGTCCGCAGGCCATTACGATCCTTGAGCGTATTGCCGCTGCAGTGGTCGAAGGACGTACCGCGCACGAGAAAGCCGTGACCGGCCGCCTCGTCTATCAGGTCATACAGCCGGTCAAATGCGGCAGCTGCGTTGACCGATGCACACCGCACATAAATCCACGCCGGGTGGTCTTGTCTGTAGTTCATCTTAAAGCCCCTTTTCACAAAAAATAGTCCGGGCGCTTTTGTTCCCGGATAAACTGTTGTACATCTTCGATTTTGCTTGTGGTCGGGCAGGACGGCAGCGCTGCCAGCGCGGCGTCATGGTACTTGCCGCCGATGCCCGCACGTTCGTCCAGAATTGCCACTACGCAGGAATCCTGCTCGGTGCGGATGGCACGGCCAAAACCCTGCCGCAGTTTCTTTTGCATTTCGGGGATGATTTCGGCGTTTATGTAGTCGCGCAGGTTCGGGTACTGCTGGCGCTCATAGTCACTGACCGGGTCGGGAATCGGGAACGGCAGCTTTGCGATAATCAGCAGTGACACCATATTGCCGGGAAAGTCGATACCCTCCCAGCAGGAACCAGCCGCGAACAGAATGCCGTTTCCGGATTCTTTGAACTGCTGAATCACCCTGCCACCGTTTCGCCATGCCTGAAAGGTAGGGTACGGCCAACGCCCGTCTGTCATGGCTTTTACCTCTGCCATCTGGCGATAGGACGTGAACAACACCAGCGCATGGCCGCAGCAGGCATGGACAAGCCGAACAATTTCATCTGCAAGCTGCCGGTTATCCGTGAGTTCCTTGCGGCGCTGTGGGAGGTATAACAGACATTTTTTCTTGTAATTAAACGGAGAGTCCGCGCTGAAATGGCGCAGCGGTTTGTACGCTGCAAGGCCTAAAAGCTGCTCAGTGTGGTCAAAGTTTCCCGCTGCGGCCAGCGTGCCGGAGGTTAAAATAGCCGGTTCGCCGGTGTTCCAAAGCGCACTGCGCAAAAGCTGTGGCACACGATTGCTGGCCGCACAACATGTCAGCTGACCTTGCATATCGGTTTCGATGTAGAGAATGCGTGTGGGAACCTCCAAGAGAAAAAGACGCAGTGTGCTTTCCGCCTCTCCCAGCCGGTTCCGCAAGTACCGAGGCATATCTGCCCGGCAGCCTGCAAATTGTAGCTGTGCAATACAATCGGCCAATGCCTTGCTGCGAAACGGAGTAAGCCCAAAAGGACTGCAGACGGTTTTTTCTTTCCAAGTCCGGCTATGCTGACAGGCTAAAACCAGTGTCCGGAACGCCGTGCGCAAGTTCTGGGCAATGTGAGAATAGTGCGCTTGCCGCAGAAGTATGCAAAGCTCTTGCATTTCGCGTTCTGACAAGGATTCCGTGTACATCTGGCGGGCCGCGTCCGGCAGCTTGTGCGCCTCGTCCACGACCAGCGCCTGATAACTGCGCAATAATAACGGTCTGTCCTGCTGGCGGTGTGCTGCATCTGCCAGCAAATAATTGTGGTTGCAAATCTGAATATCGGGTTTCATAGAATCCCGCAGATATTGTTGGTAGCGGCAATCCTCCTGTAAAACACAGTTTCGCGGGCAGGACTGCGGCACACAGATACGGCTGCGATCAAAGCGGGAAAGCTCCGGGAGGTGGTCCATATCCAGAAGTTGCTCAGCCATGCGCAGGCTGTTCCTCTGACGGTTTCTGGTGGCGGGAATTTGTGATTCGCGTTCTATAAGCCGAGCATCGCAGACAAAGCGTTCTTTTCCCTTGCGGATAACCGCTGTAAGCGGCACTTGGATAATTCTTTCTTCCAGCAAAATGGCAGACAGATTCGGTAAATAGTCGTTAATAATAGCGTCCTGCAGGGCCACACTGGAAGTTGAGATAACAACAGGCAGCTTGAGCCTGTCAGGCCGGTTCATTTGCCACAGGACACAAGCCACAAGATAGGCCAGCGTCTTGCCGATGCCGACACCGGCCTCACACAAAGAAATTTCCTTATTGTAAAGGGTATCCAGAATTTCATGGCAAAGCGCGATTTGCTCCTCGCGCACCGCCATGCCGTGCCGGGGCAGAATCTCCCGGAAAATCTGTTCGGCCATGCGGTGGGATTCCGTATAGCCTGTCGGATAAGTTTGCATTGGTTTACACCCCTGTTTTCCATCTCGTTTAACGCAAAATAATGGGCCGCAGGTGCTTGGGAACCTGCGGCCCACGATTTGCCCTAAACGGCAAAAGTAGATAGTTAAGTAAGTGTGCCATATTTGCCGCCCGCACCCCTGACACCGGGAACACAACAGGCAGGCCGCTGGCGGCGGCCGTTCGCTGACTCTGCCGGAATCTTACTGCTTACAATTCCGGCTCGGTCACCCCCTCTGACGCGGGAGGCAGCAGGTGTATCATTATGGCCTTTCCCTTGGCATCTTATGGTTTGCCAAACCGCCCATCGAGTCTGCCGGAAAAGGAACGTACCTGTTATGCTGGGTATTCAGTTGTCAAGGTGCTGGGTAATCATAATTGACTACCAAGCAAAATCGGTCAAAATTGTCTCAAGGATTTTCTTGATTTCATCAGGGACATACAGCAACGCTCTATGTAATGCGAGTGCCTGAACAGGGGTCATGTACATTTTCTTGAACAAGTGGTATCCGTCTGGTAAGGGAAGGCCTCCATTTCGGCCCCGAATTATTTCTATTGGATAGTCCTCGTTTAATGTCGCTATGTCTCTGCTGATAGTATCTGTTGAAACATGGAATTCTATTGAAAGATGCTCCATCGTATCTTTCCGGCGCTTATCTAACAAGCGAATTATTTTCTTTTGTCGCTCGTTAGATGTCATCTTTGAAATTCCTTCCGAATTTGCTTTGCACTTATAATATCGCAAATACCCCGCAACTTTTGCGGAGTTAAACTTTAAATCCGTTCGAATTTTATCTGGATTACCATAATTTATAAATATATGAATTTGTGCTTGTTGATTCAGGAATTTACCCGTCAGCATTTTCTGTTGGCATTCGGATGCCACCTCACGATGGATGCCCTTGCCTTCGGCTAGCGCTTCCTACTGCTAAGCGCGTAGCATCCTTTCGCCAGTTGTTGCCCAACCGAACACACAAAAAAGCCCGCCGCATTTTGAGATGCGACGGGCTTAGAGCTGCAGCGTGAGATTTATTTTTTCTCCTGAGAATTTGTCAGAGGCTTTTCGGGCCGGTGGGGCTGATAGGACCAAAATAAACTGCAAGGCTCGCTTGCTTCTTTACGAACTGATGCTTGGGCAACTGCACGTAAATTCTTGTGAACAAAGCTTTCGGTTGTTTTCATGGTAAAGGCCTTCTTTCCAGTTTTGATTTGGCGGTTTTCATTCGGTTTTATTTGATTCCAACCCCAATTTTAGCCAAAACCAGCAGAAATGCATCCGCAGCTGCAGCTACAATCCAAACAATGCTGTACAAAGGTTTCAGCAATAAAAGAGCCGGAATAATCAAGCAATATAATACAAGTCTTTTGCGTACCGCTATTTTCATGTCCTGCAACTCCTCGTTGCTACAATGAATCGCCGAATTATTGCAAGGAGCAAGTGTTAAAATTAGCGTAACAGAGACAATAAGCAGCATAATTGTAGCTGCTATCGTAGAAGATTGCAGTCGGTCAATCAGATATAAGCAGGCATATTCACAAAATAAAGAGGTGAGGAAGCAGGAAAATACTGTTGGCATATGAAGCCCATTTGTCTTTTCCCGTAAAAATGCCAACCCAAAATTCAAAAGAATCACTTGCGGTAACGGTGCAACAAGTGCTCCAAAGCAAACGAGAATAAAGAAACCGCCAAAGTTCATGAATTTTCGTTGTAGCGAGTATGCCATCCAATCGCGTTGACTTTCTTCAATGAGTTCGCTTTGTATACACTTCTCCACAATTCTTTCGACGATTGCTTCCATATGCAGAACCTCTGTAAATCAGAACTATCTTTATTAAAACAGAGTTTTCAGCTTTTTCATCATTTTTGTAGTGAAACAGTAGTTTTTTGTCATGAAATCAGAGTATTCGGCAGCTCTGTTGCAAATTCAAACCAGCCGTTTTCATAATCCATGGCGTAAAGCGTGTGGTACTTTTCCAATGTGGTATGAACATTTTGCAAACCATACCCATGAAAAGATGGATTTTCCTTGGTTGATGCCGGCAGCTGATTTGCAATCATATTTACCGGCAAAGATTTATTACGGATAGCATAAAACAGTTCATCTTCTTCAAGAAGTGCCTGCACATAAATTTGCCGGTCCGTTTCCGGCAGTTTTTCGCACGCTTCAATCGCGTTATCCAGTGTGTTGCTGATTACAACCGTCAAATCCACCATGTCAATCTTTATGGGAGATAAATCGTTCACACTGAACTGTATATCAATTTTACGATTTTTTGCAACAAGTGCCTTTTGATTCAGAAGTGCATCCAGTGCTGCATGGTGGGTATTGACGAGCAGGATGCGTTCGTTTTGTTTCGATTGCAGGCTATGGATATAGGTTTGTATTTTATTGATATCTATATTTTGTTGCATCAGCATTCCGTCTAACGTACTCAGATGAGCGCGAAAATCATGTGTCAGTTTACGTTGCTGAGCATATGCGGCACTCAATGCTTCGATGCTCTCTTGCTGTGCTTTTGATTTGGCTTGTAGGCTGATTGCTTCTTCACGGAAGTTGGCGTTTTGTTCCATCCAGCTGATTAAAAGTAACGCTGCTATCTGCATTACAGTAATAAATGTGGCACAGACACATAGCGGCTGAATTGATATTTGACCCTGCTGAAAGCAACTTCCAAAAAAGAAAATAAGCAAAACACTCGCAAGGGAAAGCACTGCAGGAATGGTGTACCATCTGAAATTGGTTGCTTGACTTAATTTCCCATTTCGCGCCTTTGCCTGTAAAAAGCATACTGCTATTATTACACCGTGTACAAGCATACTTTGGCATAATGCATTCCCAAGAAAAACACCATTCAGCGTTTCAGATAACAAAAGAGCAAGAGTATGCCATAAATTATCTATACAACACATCGTTGCATAAATAATAATTGAAATATATAACCCAAAAAATCTATTACTGATGTACAAAATTCTATGCACAAAATAATATAGGACAAGCGCAATTAAGATTTTCGAATAAGCAGGCAATACATTTGAGGCAATGTTCAGAAACGTTGCCTCCAAAAAAGCAAGGCTCGTCACAATAATCCAATGACGAAAACGTTCCATTTTTCTTGCTGAAAATGCATCAAATAGCAAAATTGCCGAAAAGCACTCCATCCAAGTCCACAAGTAGGTCAAGAAATAATCGCTCAACGTGCATTCCCCCAGTTTTTGCTTTTCCAACTCAGATACTGGACTTTCATTTGTGAGTACCGCTTCTGACTTACCGATAGCTCTTTTCCATCGAGGAGAATAACCCTGTCATAATTGAATTTTTTGATGTATGCCATATTGACCAGATAGCTTTTCTGAGTTCGGAGGAATCCGTCTCCTTCCAATTCCGCCGCTAAGTCTTCCATTTTTCCATAAAAGCGGTCTGGTACCTGCATAGGCTTTACTGTGTACAAATATATAACTCTTTGATTACTTTCCAAGTAGAGAATATCTTTGTAGGGAATGTTAAATGACTCTGCGCTAGCTGAAAAGCGCAGAACTTTATCATCACGCGGCAATTCTGCCAATGCATCCCGGAAATAGTTGGCCAGCTTTTGCTCCAGTTCCTGCTTGAGAAGGTATCGGAACGCCCGGACTTCATACCCTTCCATCGAAAATTCCGGGTAATTTGTCACAAAAACAATTACCGTATCCAGATGTAATTCCCGCACACGGCGTGCAATGTCCATGCCGCTGCGTTCATCCATGTCGATGTCCAAGAACATGATGTGATACTGTGATAATTGCCGGTCCGTTATCTCGGCGGGATTCGAGCTTTTTGTTATGCAAATGGACGCTCCGGGCGGTACCGGCTGGCCAGCAACCGCGTCTGATATTCTCTGCAAAAAATCCTTGTCGTCATCGCAAAGTAAAATATTAATCTTCATGCGTGTATCCTTATCGTTGTTTCGCCGTAGCAGACGTCCTTCTTTGCCATTCAACATACATTTAATTCTCCCGAAAGTCAAGTATTTTCTCGAAATAACACTTATAGTGTAATATTATATTGTTTTTACACCGTTTGGCAAGCCAAATCATTTAAAATTGAATTACCCTAAGAAGAAAATTCATTGATAAAGCAAGCTGGACAAAGACATGAAAGATACCGAACGTCACAACTATATTGGAGATCACATTCGTAAGCTGCGAGAAGAAAAAGGCTGGACACAACAAGTATTAGGCAAAAAGTTGGGCAAGAAGACTTCCACTATCAGTGCCTATGAAACGAATGCCAAGCTTCCGTCTGTCGACTGCCTTATTGAAATGGCCGAATTGTTCGATGTATCGCTTGACACACTGGTTTATGGGGATCGTTCAAATTTGATTTCTGTTCGTGCCTTGCGGCCAGAGCAAAAAGAACTGATTTCGGAGCTTACGCAAGTTTTTTCGGCAAGGCACACAACTGCTGAACAGAGGCTTGAATTGTTCAGCAAGATTGTTAGTCACTTATCGCAATAATTTAGAATTCTCATTTTGTGGGCCTATAGATTTTTCAACTGCCCAGGTTTAGCAACCGGGGCAGTTTTTTCTCGTATTTTATGACAAGCGACTCGGATTTTGTGTCAATTTTGTGGAAATGAAGATTTTCTTGTGGTATCTTGAAGTCAAGATAAATAGGCGCTCCCGTTACCTAGATTGAAAAGTTCTATATGTATGTAAGCGTCGGTGCACAGGCGCTTGTAATTGTCCGAATACATGGAACTCTTGAAATACTGCCGAAACGTGGCGAATGTGAAAACTTTTTGGTATAATGAAGTTGTTCCAAAGAACCGCCATCCACATCTAAGGCTCAAGCATCGGCGCGCAGATGCTGAACATATCCGCCCCACAACCAACCCGACACAAGTTTCTTTCAGAATGGAGGAATACATCATGAAGAAACTCAGCAAGCGTTTTCTCACCCTTGCAATCGCCTGTGTTATGGCTATGGCTATGGCTGTTCCGGCGTTTGCGGATTGGACAATCGAAGTTGATGATAACAGCAACCGTTATATCAATGTGTATGGCACATATGGCAGCTCTTTGAATATGCGGTATTTAACTCTCTACAAAACCAGTGCTCCGAATAGCGAACAACGCTTCCATCTATACCGTTCGAGCGGCTTCGGGAACAATTTTGTTCTGTGTGCTTCTACAAACTCTCAGTACGCAATGAATCGTAATTCCAACAATGGTCGTGCATGGCTGTGGAGTTTATCAAACAATGGCTATGGTGACGCTCGTTTAAAAACTCCACAGTCGGATTCTTCGACCCTTTTGGTTTCCTACCGCTATGGAACAATTGGCGTATCCGGCTCTAATGTTATTTTTGGGGCCTCTGGCGCAAGTTGGTTTGCATCCGGAACGCCAGTGTTTCCTTTGAGCACGACGAATGTGGATATAAATCCATATCTTTAAGCAGTTCGAATATCGCAGACGATTGTTATATTGTATAAAGCGGATCCTTGCTTTATGAAAGCACTTCATCTCATCAGATTCTAAAAAAGTCGTTTTTACTAAAGCAGGGGTCCGTCTTTTCTGTAAAATATAATGCATTTGTAGCAGATCGAGAGAACAGAATGAAACATTTTAATCTGTTGGCAATTGGAACCTTGTCTTTGCTTTTAGTCGGATGCTCCTGCAATGTCGGCGAAGCAACGCCAACGCCATCATCGCAAATGGCATCTGATGATATAGTCACCCCCTCAACAACCGAACATACATTATCACTTTGCGTTCCGAGCTCCGAGAAAGGGATGTATACTGTAGATTCGATTGCTAATGGGTATGGCAACATTTTTTATATTGATTTTGAGACAATGCAGCAGATACCTTTATGCGATACACCAAATTGTACACACTCAAATGATAGCTGCACTGCCTGGCTGCAAATTGATGAAAGCGGTTTTCTCCCCGGAATTTTACAACTTGGGAATTCAATTCTTCTTGTGCAAAACGGCGAGTCATCAAACCACCCTGCTTGCATTTGGATTGCTGATGCGAACGGAGAAAACAAGAAATTGTTATTCAGTGCCCAAAGCGGACAGAGCATCGGCCCTGCTTTTTATACAGATGAAACAAATTCGTCATTGTATTTTGTTTTGTCAGAGGTATCCGAATCGTCGGGCGGGATAACGGAAAAAAAGACCTTAAGCAAATTAGATGTAAAAACAGCGGAAATAGATCCGTTGATAGATATAACAGATTATGGCCTCTATTCGGCTTGCGGGGACTGTTTTATAGTTTATCAGGCAAGCGAAAGCGAACAGCACTTCTATTACCTTTATCCGGGATATGACACGGCCGCGATTCTTGCGAGTACACCTTTCTATAGCAATGAGACTTCAAAAACAGGAGCTTTTGTTTCCGTCGACACACTTTTCGAGTATGACTATCAAACAGCTTCTCTAAAAATGCGGAATTTACTTACCGGCGAGGAAAAATGTTTTGACTGTTCCCCTTATGCAGAGCAGCCGGATGATGAGCATCGTCCTGATTGCAGAGGACCATATGGGAAATACCTGCTTTACGAAACATCTTATGTGAGCAAAGAGGGGTATTTTCTGCCACACTATCGAGTATTAAATCTCGAAAACGGTGAGTTTTCCGAAGAGATGAATTTGAAAGATTCTCAAGGGAATTTCCTTACATCGTTAACCGTAGTAAAAGATCAATTTTGTGTTGTCTACGATTACACATCCGTCAATATCGCCGTTGCCGATGACAACACGATGGAAAATGTTTTGATTCCAAAATACGCATTGCTCTCACAAGATGACTATTTTCACTCGCGTGATAATTTTCATCCGATTTCTAACGATAGCTTTTGATTCATAATGGCCTGATTCCTTTTTTATGCATTTATCTTTTCGCTACACGGAGAGACTCTGCCATGCAACTGGAACTGAACGATCTGCGCAAAACCTATCTGCTGCCCGCCCCGCTGCTGCACCGCCGCGGGCAGGGCAAACCGAAAACCAAACAGGCTCTGGCCGGGGTGTCCATCACCCTCGGCCCGGGCCTGTATGGCCTTTTGGGGCCGAACGGCGCGGGAAAATCGACGCTGATCGGCATCATCACCGGCGGATTGGCCGCCGATTCGGGCGAGGTGCTATGGTGCGGCCGCCCCGCGCACGGCATTGCGTTCCGCCGCATTCTTGGCTATATGCCGCAGCAGCAGGGACTGTACGACAGCTATACTGGGCGGCGCTTTCTTGCCTACATGGCTGCCTTAAAAGAAATTCCTAGAAAAGCCGTTGCAGTCGAGGTTGATCGTGTGGCCGCTGCCGTAAATTTGACTGCTGAGTTGGACAAGCGCCTTTCTGCATATTCCGGCGGCATGAAGCAACGCCTGCTGTTGGCATCCGCCCTGCTTGGAGATCCGAAGCTGTTAATTTTAGACGAACCAACGGCAGGTCTTGACCCAAAGGAGCGCGTCCGTCTGCGTGAATTGCTGGCAGATATGGCGAAAGACCGCATTATTCTTGTGGCAACGCACGTTGTTTCGGATGTAGAAACAGTAGCAACCAAGGTTATTCTTTTGCGCGCCGGCAAGATCGTGGATGCCACGCCCGTGCCGGAGTTGATTGAAAAATACGCACCCGGCCAAGGTCTTGAGGATGTCTACCTGAATGTGTTCGGTGAGGGGGACGGCAAATGAGCCTGTTTTTTGCTGAACTCCGCAAAATTTGGGGCGGCAGGGTGTTTCCTGTCCTGTTGGCGATACTGGCATCCGCCAATCTCTTGCTGCTGTGGATGGGCACCCGCCCCACCGCCAAACAGCCGCCCGCCTCTGCGTACCGGGTTGTAGGCGCAGAACTGACAGGCAAGACCATGGAGGAAAAAGGCAGCTATCTGCATGACAAATACACCGAGATAGAAAGCCTTGTAAAAATCGGACAGTATTACCGTGAAATGGCATACGGTGGCTATGGCCTTTCCCAGTATCGGCAGGACAATGCCGCTATGTTTGATGCCTATGAGCAGGAATATAATGACAAATCCTACACCCTATTCACAGATGATTTGAACATAGAGTACCGCCTGTTCAGCCAGCTGCAAAGCGAGTATGACACCGTGGCTGCTTACAACGACTTCTTGGAGGGGGTTCAAACCAAGGCCACCCAACTGTCCGGCATCTCCATTTTTCAAAATGACCGTACCGGGTACGATTTAAAAAACATAGAACTGACCGCGCAGGTTTATGCCGGGCTGGCAGATACGCCTATAGAGTATTACCCGCAAAAGGGTTTGTACACGGCCATCAGCTATGCATTCACGGATCTTATCCTGTTGGCGGCTATGCTGCTGCTTGCGCTGATTCTTGTACGCCAAGAGCGCGACAGCGGTTTGTTGAGCCTGATTCGCAGCTTGCCCGGTGGACGGTTAAAGACGGCCATTGCAAAGCTGGCGGCATTTGCTGCCAGCTTATTGGTCGTTCTAATGGTACTGTATGGGGTCAATCTTGCATACTGTTCGGCATTGTTCAGCCTTGGCCCCATGAGCCGCACGATTCAAAGTGTTCCGGCTTTGATGCGCTGTACCATGCAGATTACCGTTGGGCAGTATCTTTTTCGATTTTTACTTGCCAAGTGGGCCGGTGCGTTTGTGATGGGGCTGTGGGTTATGCTGGCTGCCCTTATCGCCAAACGTGCTGCGGCCGGTTGGATTGGCGCGTTGGCGCTGCCCTTGGCAATGTACGGTATTCGTGCTGCAATTCCTGCCACAAGTCATTGGAACGTTGTAAAATATGCGAATATGGTGAGCCTGCTGCAGACCAATGAGCTGCTGGGAAACTATCGGAATCTTTTCTGGTTTGGTAATCCTGTCAGCCTGCCGCTGGTCGAATGGTTGACGGCAGCCGTTTTGGGTGGTGCGCTATTTGCAGCATTCTGTACGGTATTTGCCAAGGCACAGCTGCTGCCGGCTGCCAAGCACAGCTTTGCACTTACGTTTTCCCGCAAAACGCGTGCGACCTCTGTTACCCATGAAGAGGGCAGGAAGTTATTGTTGATGAATGGGGCCGCAGTATTCTTGGCAGCGTTTCTGGCGTTTGGCATCTATCAGGGCGTGACGGCGGAGAGCTACATAGACGCGGACGAAATTTACTATGCCTATTATATGAAGCACATTTCCGGCCCGTGGAGCGAAGAAAGCCGCGACTGGCTGAAAGATCAGCGCAACGAATTTATTCCCATGCTGGAGACCCAGAAGCGCGTCAACAGCGGTGAATTGAGCAGTGATGCGCTGCTGGCCTACAGCTCACTGCAGCAGAAATATTCTGTCTATCAGCGTGTAGTGGAGTCCAACATCAATTACTATCTGAAAGAAAATCCCGGTGCATGGCTTGTCTATGAAACCGGCTATAAAAAGCTGTTCGGATTTACCGGCACCGGCGATGTGCAGGATACACTTCTGGCGGGGCTGTTGTGTGCGCTGTGCTTCAGCGGGCTGTTTGCAATGGAACGCAAAGGCGGCATGGATGAGATTCTGGCCTGCACACCATTGGGGCGCAAATACACTGTAAAGGCAAAGCTGCGGCAAAGTACAGCCATGGCAGCGGTTATCGCATTCGGAACCGTTCTGCCTCACCTGTGGCAAGTTCTGCGTGACTATGGCCTTCCCTCTTTGCTGGGACCCGCGATGAGTATTTCCGACTTGCAGGCCGTACCCAAGTTTATAACCCTGTCGGATTTGCTGATTTTCTGGTTAATCTGTCGTTTCGCGGCCTGCCTCTGCATGAGCCGGATCACCTTATGGCTTGGACAGAAATTGGGGAATTTGCTGACTGCGCTCTTTATCAGTGCAGTTGCCTATTGCCTGCCCGCGCTGCTGAGCCTTTCCGGAATGAAAAATGGTATCGAGTGGCTGGGATTCTATCCTCTATTCCATGCTGCAGCGCTCTGGCAAAACCAAGGCTATAACGCCAACGGAGAAAGCTACAACGCAATGTGGATTCCGATTTTTCTGGTATGCGCAGCATTCTTTCTCGCATGGGCGATTGGTCAGGCTCTTATTGACGATTATGACATGATAGGTGTTCCAGATGAAGTACTATAAAAATCTGTCCATAGATGAATCTAACTGTACCGTTAAAAAAGAGGGCCAGCCGATTCACCTGACTGCCATGGAGTATCAGCTGTTTGTCACATTGCTCGACTATTCCGGGTGTGTCTGCTCCCGGAATCTTCTGCTGTCATCCGCTTGGCATATCACAGCACCGATTCAGACCCGGACGGTCGATGTGCATATCGCAAAACTACGGAAGAAGCTGGACTTGGGGCAAAATGAATTGAAAACCGTGACGAGGCAGGGGTATGCACTCTCAAGGTGAAAGGCCGCGAATGACAGATGGATGACGCCTAAAAACCGCGGAAGGATATTCGAATCGAATAATTTACTTCGGTGACTGGAAAGGATAAATGTAAAAATGATTACGAAAGAGAAAAACCGAACCAAAATTATTTGTACAGTGATTACTGCTGTTCTTGCTACTGTTACAGGGGGAAGTGTCTTGAGACTTTACAATGTACAGAATGTCACTCAAACTGTTAATGGAAATGTCATTCAAATTTTGGGTGAAACTGGTAGTAATATCTCTGCTAATATGGATTTAACAGATTCTACAGAGGAATTAATCTCAGAATACAAAAAGGTTATCGATGAGAATAGTCAGTATCAGACAAATCAAACCACCCTACAGGGACAAGTTCAAAGCCTGCAAAGCGAAAATGACGATTTAAAAAGTCAAATTCAAATACTCAAAGGAACATTGTTGAATACATATTCTTCTGATGAAATCAATAGCGTAATTGAGCAGGGTGGATTAAAGCGAGACATTTCCAAGCGCCTTGACAATTTGGAATGCCTTGACAGTGTTAATTGTGAGCAAGTCCCCTCAGTCAAGGATTTATATGGAACCACGCACAGTATATCGTATCGCTTTGAGGCTTCTGACACAGCATGGGCTAAGTTCAAGTTGGATGGTCAATATGATACTTTCACGGCAAATATTGTTACATCGGAAGATACAAATCGAGATGCAAACATGAGCGTGGAAATCTATCTTGATGATGTTCTTGTTGGGCGTGTTGATGATGTTGTGCGAGATGAACATATTCGGCCTATTAGTGCCAGTGTAAATGGGGGTAATGTTTTGATGATAAAAGTTATCCGAACAAATTCTTGCTATGACAGTCATGCATATATTTGTGATACAACTTTATCTGTGTTGCAGTAAGTAACCTTATTCAAACCGTCGCTGCCATATGGTTAGTTGTGATGTCTATTTTTGTTCCCAAGATTGTCGAGCGTGCAATCGATGGATTTTAATGTATTTTATAAACGCTCTTTTTCCTTGCGCCTTGAGGATTAAGCACCTCTGTGGCGGTCTGTGCTTTTCGCTCGTCGCATCAGCACTCAGAATTATAGAGTGATTTCTATCACAGAAAATTTTGTAGTGGATTTACACGATTTTCATTTGCTCTTACCTCAAAATGCAAATGGCTCCCTGTTGCCCGCCCGGTATGCCCGACATATCCGATAACCTGCCCCGCCTGCACCTGCTGACCGGTGGTGACACAGATGGACGAACAGTGGGCGTACAGCGTTTCCAGCCCGCCGCCGTGGTCGATTTGGATGTAATAGCCGTAGCTGCCGCCCCAGCTGTCAAGACCGTTGGCAACGGTGACTGTTCCGTCTGCGGCGGCGAGGATCGGCGTTCCCTCGGCACAGGCAATATCGGTGCCGGTGTGGGAGCTGGCTTCGCCGGTGATGGGGTCTACGCGATGCCCGAATTGCGAGGTAATCGTCCCCGCAACGGGCAGCGGCCATTGGAGTGTGCCTGTTGGGGTGCGGGTGCTGTCGGGGGACATAAGTTTTCCACTGCCCTGTGCAAAACCGCCGAGCAATTCCGCCCACAGTTGTTCGTACTGCGGGTCTTGCAGGAGTTTCAGGTAGGTGTTCTGGCGGGCGGTAAAATGATAATCTGCCGCCATTTCGCCCGGCGTTTTGTGGGTAAGACGTATTACAAGGACGGTTTCGGTTATGGTTGCGGTGGTAGGCTTTCCGTTCTTGTCCGTTGTTTCTATAACAGCGGTTTCCGCATGGGTGGCGTAGTCCACTGCGTTCATCGCCCACATAATTTCCCGCAGCTTGTCCACCTGTTCCTCCGTCAGCGCCGCAACGGGCGCGCCTTGTTCGCTGCCCGCCACATACGAAGAAAAGACCGCCAGGACGTCCTGCCAGCGGATGTAGTATATATCATCGTTGGCGGTAATGTCCTGGCGGTCGTGCTGTGCGGTATCGGAGATTTCTTCCAGTTTATCGCGGTATTCTTCGGTCAGGGTTTCTACGGCTTCGCGCACGGTGACGGACGCTGCGTTGGGGGCATCGGCGGCAAAGAAGATGCCGTAGGCCGAGCCGGACACAAACGCTACAAGGCTGATGACGATAATGATGCTGAGTGCCACGCTGATACCTGTGGCAATGGCTGCGACAAGGCTGTGCAGACTGGCGAGAAAATGGCGGATAGCCGAGTGTACCGCTGCAACCGTCTTGCGGGTATTGCTGGCGGCTTTCTGGATAGCAAGCTGCACTTGACGGGTACGGGTCTGCATTTGTGCTTGGGTTGTTATGCTCCGCACAGTTTCATTTGCGGCGGTTCGCAGTTGGCGCTGACCTTGGGTCACGCCGCGAATATCTCGTGGTGCGGTCTTGGCGGTGATGGCTTTTTCTTTTGCCCGCTGGCGGGGCAAATCTGCCCCACAACGCGGACATTGCTCTGCATCGGGCAATGTACCGTGCCCAGCCTGTTTCGGGCTGACACCGCACTCACTGGCGGTGTGGGCACGGGTAGTCTCAGCCCGCTCTGTTGTGCGGCGTTCCCGGTATTTCTGAATTTGCTTGCGGGTAAACTTGCGCACCTGCTGCACAGTGAAATCGGTGGTCTCCTTTACCATCGAATAAGTTGTATCTGTCACTGTTGACCCAGTGTCTGGGGCTGTGGTATAGTCACCATTCTCCTGCATAGAAGTGATTTCCTGTAGCTTAGTTCGACTTTTCTCTACGGCTTTTGTCAATAACATTTTCTGTGCTATTTTTGGCGCTTTTCTATATGAATTGCTTGTTGCCTCATATTCAGATTTGTTTTCTTCCATGATATCACCTCTGATTATATTTTTTGATTTGATTCAAACTCGCATAAAATCTAACCGTACCGTTTATATAGCCACCAAGCAAAATAGCAACTATAAGTTACTTTTGCACAATAAAACCATGGTCCCATACAAAAAGCTTGAATTATTAACACACATACAAAGCTAGTGCTTTATATTTACATTGGAAAACTTATTAATTTTCTTGGCAATGATTACAAATATCGCTATAATAAGCCTGTAAAAGCACAATAAAGATATCTATCGATATCACAGAAATCATGTCTCATGAATACCCACGCCCGTTAGATGCGACTTTTAATGATTGTCCTGATGAATAAAATCTGCTACAATCAAAAGTAATAGTATAAATTTAGTGAGACTATTCTAAAAACAATTTTTGTGCTTTAAAAGGCATTTATTAGCACAATGAACGATATAAAAAGTAGAAGGGTTGGTGGAACAGTTTAATGAGACATATCAAATTATCTGAACATATATTTAAAAAAGGAAAATTCATTACCCCGTTTAACAATTTGCCCATGGTGAAAGAATTCGAAGACGAGAAGTCATGGGCTTATGGGCGTATGCCTGAATATCTATGGATCGGGCTTATTTTAAACCACTATGGACGTGATGAGGGTCTGAGGAAGTCTTATAATATAATTTCCTTATTACATAAACTGGCACCAAATCTTTATACAGCAAGACTATCTGAAATATTAAAACTAGACACTGATGTTCAAGAAGCCCTTTTTGAATATGTTGTGTCAATTGGAGCAAAAGAAGTCCTTAATCCTTTAACGGTTTTTCTTACAGTAAGTAAGGCCCCAACTTTCGCAAAATACTTTTATTGCCCGAACGTCAGTGCTTCAGAGAGATGTGAAACTCTAGTTTTCACAATGAGCAGAATAGCAGATCACCAGTCTAATGATGCTACAGATATTAGGTTTGTGGTTCTATATTTTAGTGTGCTTTCAGGGAAATTGCATCTTCACCAAAGTCAAATTGATTTGTTAAGATCTTATCCGGTATGCGATCATGCAGATGAATCAATGCGTATGATTCGTCCAACTGTTCGCGCTACGGAAATGACAATTTTGACTTTTGAGAAGGTGGATTCACTATTTCTGAAAGAATTTTGGAGGTGTGTAAGTGAAATGACTGATTGTAATATATTCGTTACTAAATTCCCATCTGAAAATCGAGAATTTACCGCATATATGGAAAGGCTTCACGAATTATTTGGGTATCTCTCTGATTTATTTGTGACAACAGCTCCGCTTGATGAAAAAATGGTTGTTTTGCTTGGACTTGCGACATATTCATATAAGCGTCTGAAGGAAATTTACGAATTACGGGCATTTAATTCCATTGCCGGTAGAAGTTGTGTGCGCGTTATGATAGAAGACTATATTATGATGAAATACCTTGTAAAAAACGAGCAATCACATGATAATATTTGGCGAGAATATCAGCTATATGGTATAGGGCTATATAAGCTCGTTTTATCAAGATATCGGGAATTCAAAGCATCTGGGGAATCACATTTCGATGAAAAATATATAGAACTATTGGTTAACGAGTTTAAGTCAGAAGAGTTTATCGATATGGATACAAAATATTTTGATAAGCAGAATATTAGACTTAAAGCTGAAAGTGTTAACGAAAAAGAACTCTATGGACTGTATTACGACTACGATTCTTCTTTTGAACATGGGCTATGGGGAGCAATTCGTGAATCCTCTCTACTAAAGTGTGATAATCCTGCGCACAAATACCATTGTGTTCCGGATGTTGAAGATGAAATCAGATTAAAGACGGTCTTACCTGATTGCATTATGATTATGAATAAAACTGTATCGTTTTTAAATGAAATTTATGGGATTCCACAACAAATGTTGAATGGGGTAATCAATTTTGAACTCAAACCTATTGATAACCAGGATTAAGGGCATCCAAATCGAATACAAAGAATTGCTATCCAAACTTTCTCCCAAATTAAAAAGTGGTCAAGTTCCAGAGGCGCTGGATGAACTCAACTTGTTTTGGCTTCGTCATATCGATGAAGTACAATTGTATCTAAAATATTGGCTCTATGGAGAAGATTGTTATATTTTTACAGCCGCAACATTCATGGATTTTAACGATAACGAACATTTGCCATTTCTATTAATGGGGGAAAAACACATTTTGGATGACCCTTTAGGTAGATATTCAGAACTATGTGGAAAAATGGAGAGGGGTACAGATTCTGAATTCCTTTACCGTCAAGTCATAATAACCTCAGAAGATAATCTAAGGATACTAGAAGGTACCGATGAAAATATTCTTATATTGCCATTGCGGCTATTTAACCAATCAAGAGATTCTCGCGTTCTTTATGAAATTGGAGAGCAAGCTTTTGTCAGTCTCTTTGATGGAATCGATAGTATTAGGGACTACTTTAAAAAGTGTGATAGCATCGATGATATCGTTGCTTATGCTCGTGAAGACATTGGAAGAATTGTAGTGTTTTCAGAAGATGATGATATAACAGTGCCCATAAAAGATCGCTTCATACGAGCATTAGCAGAATTACCTTATATGGTAAATCCTCAAAAGCAAGATGCATATAATTTCTTTATGATGGTATTCGGCTGTATTCAGCAAGCAATTGATATTATAGCGTCTTGTATAGAATACAAATGTACGCCATATATTAGGTATCCTGTGTCACTCCATTATGTCAACCTATTGTCAGAAAATATACTAGATAAAGAATTTATGTCAAAGCTCTGCTTTAAGATGAACATTGCCTTTGCTGTTCATCAACTTTGTGATAAAGATAAACTTGCATCCGTTGGTTTTGAAAGATTCCTTGAAAAGCAGCAACAATATGATTTCGACAAAAAACTTCTTCACGCATTAAGCATGCATGGCATTAACGAAGAAAATTTTGAAAACCGCATAGTTCCACAAATAGTAACTGATGAATTAGAAAAATTCTACAGCACATTACTAGTGTCAGAATAAACAAATAATAGCATGATAATACGACAAAGCTAATCCTGTCAATATTTCCTGCTACTCTCAAATCACTAATTTTGTCAACCACTTTTATCCATGGGAGAATCGTTACCGAGCTTCTCGGCGGCCCTTTATTTTTATAAATCATTGTTTCACTCCCTTTGCTGTTCATCCGGCTTGGTCGTCATCAAGCCATAGAGTTTAGTATTTTTCGGAAAACTGTTGGTGAAAGGCACGATATTGCCCGCGCAGCGAATCAGCCCGCAGCCTGCAGGGACATTGGTGATGTAGCCAAGCTGGTTGTCGGAGATGTTCAGCAGCTTCGCCAGTTCAACGCGGTCGGTGGCGCTCTGGTTCAGCATCACCAAAAATTCCGAGTTGGCCAGCATCAGGCGGGCGGTGTCGGAGCGCAGTAGTTCGTCCACATTCTGCGTCAGCCCGGTCACAAGTCCGTTGTACTTGCGGATGCGCTTCCACAGCTTGTAAAAGAAATTGGCGCTGTACTCATAGCGGAACAAAATGTAAAACTCATCGCAGAAAATCCACGTTCTGCGGCCTTTCTTCCAATTCTGAATGACGCGGTTATAAATGGCATCCAGCGTCACCAGCATCCCCAGCGGCATAAGCTGCTCGCCCAATTCGCGGATGTCGTAGGCAATGATCCGCGCCTGCGTGTCCACATTGGTATGCCGGGCAAAGGTGTTCAGCGTGCCGGTAATGAACAACTCGGACGAAAGCGCCAGCCCCTGTGCTTCGGGTTCGGGCTGCATCTGGAGCAGACGGTAAAAGTCCTGCAGCGTGGGCGGCGTGCCTTTGTAGCCGTTGCGGATGTAGGGCAGGTACACCTGCTCGGTGCAGCGACCAAGGATGGACTTTTCTTTTGCAGTTACCATGCCGTCACCGATGAGCTGCTCAAACAGCGACAGCACAAATTCCGACTTGCTGACGATGGGGTTGCGCTCATCACCGTAGGCGCGGTCCATGTCCAGCGCGTTGATGTGGGTATCGGACGTAGCCGAAATGCGGATCACCTCGCCGCCGAGGGCTTCGGTCAGATAGCCGAACTCCGACTCCGGGTCGAGAATGAGAATGTCATCCTCGGTAGAGAGCGCAATTTGCACGATTTCTTCCTTGGTGCTCATGCTCTTGCCGGAGCCGGACACGCCCAAACGGAAACTGTTGCCGTTGAGCAGCAAGCGGCGATCCGCCACAATCATGTTCTTGCTGACAGCGTTCTGCCCATAATACAGACCGTTCGGCTGCATGATTTCCTGCGCCCGGAACGGGATCAGCACAGCAGTGCTTTCGGTGGTTAAGGTGCGCAGGGCTTGGATTTTGCGTAAACCGTAAGGCAGAACGGTGTCCAGTCCGTCTTTCTGCTGCCAGCGCAGCGTGGAAAGCTGGCACAGGTGCTTGCGCGCTGTGGAGTAGAGCGTTTCGGTGTCGCTGTCGAGCTGCTCTTTGCTGTCAGCCAGATGCACCAGTGTCACCAGCCCGAACATCATCCGCTGGTCGCGGGTCGTCAGATCGTCCAGCATCTCTTTCGTTTCCTTGCGCTGCAGCTCCATGTCATACGGAATCGTGGCAGTAAAATTGTTGTTGGCGTTCTGGCGGCGCTGCCAGTTTGCCACATTCGTTTCCACGCCCAGCAGTGTGCTTTGCAGCTGGCGGGCGGCCTCGTCTGTGGGAACCGGGAGTATATCAATAGATAACATCAGGTCGCGGTCAAGGTCGCAGAGTTCCGACACAAAGCTGTCCTTGATGTAGCTGGCATAGTCCTGCAAATACAGCACCCGACCATAACGGGCATCCAGCTTGAAATGGTCGGCGGCAAACTCCATGCTGTCCGGGCAGAACCAGTCCTTGAAATGCTGCCCGCGCTTGGAATGTTCGTGGATGTTGAACTCCGCCGCAGCCTGTTCCCCGGCCTTGAAAAAGTCGCGGAAAATATGCAGGCGCTCGTTCAGCGTCAGTTCGTTTGCCACCGAGGAAAGCTGCGCCAAGTGTGTTACCAAGTCTGTTCCCACGCGGGCAAAGTAACTGCGGGCCTCGTCTGGGTTGCGCTTTACCACGCTCACGGTCAAGTAGCGTTCCCGCACGATGCTGTTGCTGGTGCCGGTGACCTGTGCGGTCAGCATTGGATTGAGCTCGTGGCGGTATTCGTCCAGACCATCATCCTTGTCGGGCAGCAGGACGCTGCGCTCGAACTCAGCCTTGTTGATACGGCGGTTATAAATCGTGATTTTCGCAGATGCGCCGGAGTCGAGAGCATTCAACAGTTCCGAATAGTCGAGAAACATGGACGTTTTGTCCTCTTTGCTGGCGATGGCGTAGTTGATGTCGGTAAAGGACCACGTTTTGGAATACTGGTTGCCGACTTGGAAAATCCCATCCGCAAAGATGCGGCGGATGGGGATGGCGTCCTGTACACTGCGCGGAATACGGAACTTTTCGCGTTCCATCTTCTGCGCTTTCGACAGGGTTTTAATCAAGCAGTTTCCTCGCTGTCATGGGTGTTTTTCTTCATAGGCAAACCTCTCTTTCGCTTTATGCCCGCACGGATGGCGGGCTGCATGGCTTCGTAATAGTAGCTGTCGGATTTGAACACAAGTTGTTTCGGGCAGAGGATTTCAGACTTGAACCACGCCCAAAGCACCTGTTCGGCGGTCATGCCGTGGTATGTAAAGAACCCGCAGGCGGCAAACGGCGCAGCACCTAAAATGCACATCCAGCCGATTTCCTCGGTGCCGACATACGGCTGCAAGGCAAAGTAGATGCCTACTGCCACGCCGACCGCCAGCACCGAGCAAATAAACTGCCTGGTGTTCAGCCCGAAAAAGATGTTTTCGTGATAGTTGCGGACTTCTTTCGGAATCTTGATTTCTATAAGGCAACACCCCTTTTACAATCCCATAATTTCCTTAACGATGCGGTCACAGCCCTTGATGGCACCAACCAGCACCAGCAGGTTGAATGCCAGTTCCCCGACATAGGTCCAAACGGCGGTGACAACGGATGCACTGGTATCCACGGCGGGCGGGCTGGACGAGATGGCGGAGAAAATAATGCAGGACAAGGCAATCACCACGCCCTGCAAACATACACCTGCGTAACTGCGGATGAAGTTTTTGCCCACGCTGCTGGTGGGTTCACCCGCAAAGGTAGACAGCGGTATCGGCGCAATGGCGGCGTACATCCACAGGCTGAACATTCTGCCGTAGACGGTCAAAATCATGGTAAAAGACAGAACTGTTATCAGCAGCCCGCCGATCAATGTGACCGCCCACAGCGGAATGGAATCCCAAAAGCCCACGTTGTTGATGGCATCGATCAACTCCTGCGGCAGCGTCACGCTGCTCATGCCGGAGCTGCCCGATTGGGTAATAATGGTGGACACCATTCCTTGCACAATCGAGAATACAGCCAGCATCAATTCCAACCCGTAGGTCACCGCGCCCTTTGCCAGCGCAAATCGAATGAACAGCTTGAGCGCGTGTTCCGGCTTTTTGACCTCGACAAAGCTGCCGCAGGTTTTCATAACACCCACGGCAAAGAACAGCACGAGCAGCCCATAGCCGATTGCCTGCAAAGCGCCGTGGATGCCTGTCATCACGCCCCAAACTTACCCGCCTTTGAATGTCTGCGGGCTTTCGGTCAGCAGCAACCAGATTTCCGCCAGCTTGTCGTTCCATGTGGAGAGCGCGGCATTTAAGTTGCTGACGATCCATGACTCACCCACAGGGCATCACCGTCCTTCCTCTTGGTGTCGTCCTCACGCGGTGATAAGGTCGAGAATTTCCTTGGCGAAGGTAATCACCAGCCCACCGGCCAGTGTCAGGAAACCTTGGCTGCGCTGGCTGGGGTCGTGGCTCTGCAACGACAGACCGACCTGCACAATGCCCCAGCCCAGCAGGATAAGCCCCACCGCGCGAATCAGCGAAAAGATGAACGTGGAGAGATTTTCGACCACGACCAGCGGGTCATCTGCGGCAAAGGCGGGCAGGGCAAAAACAATGCCGCACACCATGACGGCGTACAGCGCAAACAAATTGAGAGAAATTTTCACAGATTTTTTGTTATGATTCAGCTTCATGTAGACCTCCGAATTCTTTGTATGGTTGGCTTCATTTCTGCGGCTTCGGCGGGCAGAAAGTCGTCCATATCCAGCAGTTCATAATTTTCGGGTGCGCCGGGCAGATCGTCCAGCGCGTTGTCGGCGGCGGTGTAGTCGTAGGGTGCTGCGCCGCCGTCCTCGGTGTAGCGGATGTTGGGGTGCTTCAGCAGATTGTATTTGTAGTCCACCACCGGGCGCTCCCCTCGGATGAACAAGATGCACTTGCTGTTATCCAACAAGCGCACCTCGTCCGGGGTCATAAGGTCGCGCCCGGATTGCTGGTGGTTGATGCTGTAACTGCCGCTGCGCCCCTTGCTTTGGTTGTAGCTGGTCGTGGAGATGGTTTCCTTGCCCAGCAGTTCCGAAACATATTTGTGGGTTTCTTTTTCGGTGCCGCCGAGGTAGAGGAATTCATCGCACAGACCGACCAGTGATTCCCAATCATCCTTGTACATAGCCTTTAGCTGTGCCATGTTCTGCACGATGATGGAACAGAAAATTGCGCGGGAACGCATGGTGGCCAGCGCCGACAGGAATGTATCTTTCGGCAAGGAAATGTTCGCGTACTCGTCCATCAGGCAATGCACCGGAACAGGCAAGCGTCCTTTGTGTACGCGGTCCGCTTGACGGTACAGCGTCTGGATTAGCTGGGTATAAATCATACCGACCAGATAGTTGAGGGATTTGTCCGAATCCGGGATACAGCAGAACAGCGCAACCTTGCGTTCGCCCAACTCCTGCAGGTGCAGTTCATCCGTCGTGGTCAGCTTGGCAATGGACGGCAGATTGAAAGCTGCCAAGCGAACGCCTACGCTGACAAGGATGGATTTTGCGGTTTTGCCAGCCGCTTGTTTGAAAATGCGGTACTGCTTACAAGCGATGCTGTCGGGTTCGCGCATCTCCAAGCGCTCGAACAAGATGTCAAGCGGGGATTGGTAGTTGTCATCGTCCTCGTGGACTTCTGCGGCGGCGATCATTTCCATGACCATAGAGAAGTTTTGTTCTTCGGGCGGGGCCTCGTGCAGCAGGTACAACATAAGGGCTTGCAGCAGCGCCGTTTCGGACTTTTCCCAGAAGGGGTCGCTGCTTTTTGAATGTGATGGTGTGGTATTTTGAATCAGATTTTCTATTAAGGTCAAGACTTCACGGTCATCATGCACATAGACAAATGGGTTATAACTGAACGATGCGTCAGGGTTTATGAGATCAAATACGATAACCTCATACCCTTTTTGCTTCAACAAATTGCCGGTTTTACGCAAAATCTCCGACTTGGGGTCAGTGATTACCATAGAGCAGGCACATTCCAGCACATTGGGTACGCCATAGGTGCGGGTCTTGCCTGCGCCGGAGCCTCCGACGATGAGGATATTAGTGTTGTGCTTGTGTTTGTAGCCATCTATTCCAATGCGAAAGTGTTGCGTCAGCAGCAGATTCGGTCCGCTCTTATCCATGTAGAACTTGTTCAATCGGAACACGTCACCCCAAGCCGCCGAGCCATGCTCCGCACCGGGGCGGGTGTTCTTCTGATCGGTAACTGCCACGATAACCGCTACCGCGTAAATCACCGTGAACACAAGCAAAAAGCGCGGGCTGTCGCTGACCCACGCCAACGCAAACGGCTCTGCCAGTGCGCTGTTTAACGCACTCAGCAGAGCCGTTATTTTCATGCCCGGCTGCCAGCGGCAAGCCACCGCCAGTGCCGTCCACCACACAAGGGGCAACGGCAGCAGCCAAACCCACCAAGGGTTCTTTCTTCCCGGCGTGGTGGGCTACCTTTCTTCGCCGCGATAGGGCGGGCGTTTTGTACGCTCGGCATCCCATGCCTGACGTTTTCTCCACAACTTCGGCAAAACTACGGAAAAGTCCTGCGGCATACGTTCCGCCTTGATTTGCGGCAGATTTGCAAACAAATCGCTTTGCAGCGTTTTCCATGCCACTTTGTCGGGCATGTTTTGGGCATAGAATTTGTTGTAGCTGTATGCCAAGTCACTGACTTCAATGTAATGCTTAACTTCCGTCCGCAGCATTTGCCGTTCCCATTCGGTTTCCTGCGCACGGTGGGGCGCAAGCTGCTCCTGCATGATTGCCCGATGTAAATCGTCAGGCAATTTCAGCAGGGTTGGATACCTTCTGTGCAGTTCAGCGGCGATACCTGCTTTCTCAAAATAGTTGCGCAGCTTCTGCCCCGCGTAGGCATACCACGCCACATTCCCGCATCCCATCCACTCAGTATCTCGGAACGGAATGTTGAGCGCCGCAAGGTTATCGGGGTCAATCAGCGCCTGCCGATAAGCATCGTACCCCTGCATAATCAGCCAGTTACGGAAATCGGTAAATCTGTCATCCGAACTGCCGTCATTAATGATACAAGCCGCCGCAACCATTTTGGGAAAGTTGGCTTTATTGCGGTAGCTTTGCCATGCGCAATCAAAACCGAGCAGTTCATCCTGCGGCAATTTGATGAGTTCCGTGTAAAGGAACTGTTTCACGGACGCTTCATCCTGCATATCCGCTTGGGCGCGGACTCGGTCAATGATCGACCAGAATTTTTCCCATGTCATAGCCGGATTCACCAGATAAACAGCGGCGTGTGCGCGTGCAGCAGCCGGGTCAGTGCGTCATCCACGGCATCGGTGTAACCACCCTCGGCCAAGCGTTGGGTACGCAGTTGGTTGAGGGCTGCCTTTGCCAGCCGATACTCTGCTGCCGACATCGTCAGCTTACCGCCTGCGGGCAGATCGTTCACCCGAAGGATCAACCGCCCGGTTACCTCGGCGCTGCCGCCGTGGGCGCGCTGGCCGTAGTAGACATCGCCCAGCGCCCGGAGCAGGATGCTTTTGTTGGCACGGTCAAGTTTAACTTTACGTTCTGTCATTGTTTTTCACCATCCTTTGCTCACAGCATATCATAGAACCGCCGCAATAGCTATCCGTCATTTGAAAACAAACGGAAAACAATCAGCCGCGCTCCTGCTGGCGGGAAGGCTTCTTTGCAGGCGACACGGCAACAGCGTATTCTGCGGCGGGCAGTTCGCGGGTCTGTACAGCCAGCGTGCGACTCAGACTGCGCAGCAGCCCACCACCAACGGTGTTCACATCCGACAGAAAGCCCCGCTGCTGTTCTTTGCCCAGATTGCCGTACAAGGCAACCACGCGATCAAAGTTGAAAGCGGCGGTGTCAAGCCCATACCGATGCGCGACCATGTAGGCGGCACAGTAACTCGGCGCAGCGTAGGCTTGGCGGTTGTAGGTGTAATCCTTGTGAAAATCTGCCTGTGCGCACTCCCGAACGATGGCGCACAGCGTCGTGCCTGCATCCATGCCGTTGCGGACATAAATCGTGCGGTTCTTGGGAACATACTGCGCTTGGATGCCGTCCGGCAGACTATCCGAGATTTGAATCGGCACTGGGCTGCTCTCGATGGAGGCGGCAATCAGTTCATCCACTTGGTATTCGGCGGGCGGTGGCACAGGCCTGCCGCGCGTCTGGGTGATGTCGAACACCTTGCCGATATTATACCCGGAAGCCTTTCGGCCGTTATTCTCGTACACCTGCCCCACAATGGCCGTGTAACCTTCCTCGCCGGTACGGATATGCCTTCCGGCATCCTTCCATTGCTGGAATGTGCGGGCATCCGTGATGTCGGCGTTCTGGCCGGAGAGCAAAAGCTGGTTCGGCAGCGAGTTTCTGCTTTGCGACATGAAGTTGAGAAATTCCTGCAAGGCCGGGGCATCTGCCAGTACCTCACCCATGCGGGCATCCACCTGCACCCAAACCGCTTCGCGCTCTGCTTTCTTCATGGCGGCGTACTCTTCCTTGGAATACTGCGTTTCGGGCGCTGCGGTCTCGTTGAGATATTTGTTCAAGTCCATTTACAGTGTTTTCTCCTTTCTCTTGATTTTTACGGGCATCCTCGGCATTCGGTCTTTGGGCGGCTCAACCTTGCGGCGCAGGTAGGCGGTGATGTCGCTTAATTCCATGCGCACGCTGGGGCGCTCACCCTTGGCCCGAAGCTGATCGGCGTGCGGCGATGGCGAGTTTGCAAAAGATTTGCTGCTGTCGGAGGAAGGCTCGGACGGACTGGCGTTCTCCGAGCCCTGCGGAAAACCCATGTTGAACTGTTCCTCGTCTGCGCCAACCTCAAAATCTACCGCACCGCCCTCGGTCTGGACGCGCTCGGTTTCCGGAGCGGTTTCACCACGCTCCTGCTGCACAGTGTCGATAAGTTCTGCCGTGCCGGTGTCCACAATAGCCAGTTGCAGCTTATCGATGATGCGGTTGGCTTTGGAGGCATCATCCTGTAAAATGGCGATCTCAATGTGGTCGGGGTCCATCTTGTCACGGATGGGGCAAAACAGCAGACCATGCGCCTTGGCGGCGCGGGCAAAATCGTGCATACGGTCTTTGTCTACCGTGAAAAATTTCAGCGGCTTCTGCTCTTTCAGCAAACGGATTAGGTGCGTTTTGCCGTGGGTCTTTTTGCTGTCGTGCAGCACTGCCTGTGCGAAAATAAAGAAGTTTTTCGCAGCGGTGCCGGAGATGCGCAGGGCAAACTCTGCACCCTCCAGCGAGTAGCGGACGACCTGGTCTGCGGGTTCAGAGCCGTAATTCATCTGGCATCACCGGCCTTTTCTTTGGGCGAGGGCAAGCGGCTGAACGAGTCCACGCCGGGGATGAGGGCAAGACTGCGCCCGCAGTCCCAATTCATGTGGATTTGTCCGGCATCATCGATGAAATCAACGGTTCCCATAGAGCCGGGAGGCACGGCCATCTCATCTTCCATACAGCTGAGTTGCAGCCGCGTGCCGGGCGGGTACTTGCGGCGAAGGTGTTCAACATATTCTTTGTTTGAATAATTCATATACATCCTTCTTTCTTAAATTATTTGGATTCAGTTCCAAAAAGTGCGTGACAATTTACACTTTTTGGCGTATACTATCATTAAAAGCTGCGGAGGATTTATTATGCGGATTACCAGAACTGAATACCTGAATAAACTGATTGCGTTTAAGGACAAGCAACTCATCAAAGTCGTAACAGGTATCCGCCGCTGCGGAAAGTCTGTTTTGATGGAAATGTACCAAGATTGGCTGCTGCAGAATGGCGTCGAACAAGACCAAATTATTGCCATCAATTTTGAGGACATGGATTTTGAGGAACTTACCGACTATAGAAAACTGTACGCTTACCTGAAAGACCGTCTTGTTCCCGAAAAGATGACTTACATTTTTCTGGATGAGATACAGCACGTCACGGATTTTCCTAAAGTGATTGACAGTTTGTATATCAAGAAAAATGTAGATATATACGTCACAGGTTCCAATGCCTATATGTTGTCCAGTGAAATAGCCACCCTTATTTCCGGGCGCTATGTGCGAATCGAAATGCTGCCGCTTTCTTTTAAGGAATATATGCAGAGTACCGGCAGTATGGAAGATCGCGGAATAAAATATACCGAATATCTGGAAAACAGTTCCTTTCCCTATGCGCTGGAGCTTAAGGGGCATCCGAACGAGATTCGGGATTACTTGGATGGCATTTTCAACACGATTGTCGTAAAAGATATTTTGACACGAAGAAAGATCCTCGATCCGTTGATGTTGAAAAGTGTGCTGCGCTATGTTTTTGACAACATCGGCAGTCCGCTTTCCTCCAAGAAAATCGCAGACACTCTGACATCCGAAGGACGAAAAGTTGATGTAAAGACCGTCGAACGCTATCTTGATGCGCTGATCGAAAGCTACATTATCTATCCCGCACAGCGGTATAATGTCAAGGGTAAGCAGTATCTGAAAACTTTGGGAAAATACTATGTCGTAGATATCGGTATGCGATTTATGCTGCTTGGCAAACGCAATACAGACGCAGGTCATATTCTGGAAAATGTTGTTTATCTGGAACTGCTGCGGCGCGGCTATGATGTGTATGTCGGAAAGGTCGATTCTTTTGAGGTCGATTTTGTGGCAATGAACGGAAACAGTACCTTCTATTACCAAGTGGCACTTTCCGTTCGTGATGCGGATACCCTGCAGCGGGAACTGCGACCCTTGCTGTCCATCCGCGACCACTACCCCAAATATATTCTTACGATGGACGATGATCCGGAGGAACAGTATGACGGCATTCGCCGCATCAATGCGCGGGATTGGCTGCTGGGTCTTACAGATTAACGTGTTGTAATATCGGGGCGGCGGTCACGCGCGCGTTCCTGTTCGCGCTGTTGCTGCGCGGCGCGGTCACGGCGGGCTTCGGTGAGGTGCTGCTGCACTTCTAGGGAGTGTTCTGCGATTTTGCGGCAGAGCCGTTCCTCTTGGCGAAGCTGTTTTAGGGCGGTGTTGACCGATTCATGCTGCGATTGTACATCATCGGTTTTGGGCAGTTGCTTACGCTTTGTCAGCAACTGCCTAATTTCTGTTTGCAGGGCTTGTCGGTGAGTTTCCAGCTGTGTCAGCGTATCAATATTGTTTCTGGACAGGAACTCCATCTGTCGGATGCGCTGGTCTAACTTGTAAGCATCCTGCCGCACAGCATAGCTGGGGCGACGCGGCTTGCGGGGCAGCGCGCCCAACTCGTATAAGTATCGGTAATACAGCGCCCGCAGCCCGGTCAGCTTGCGGCGGGTTTTCTTTCCACTGTGCAGGCGGCTATGTTGAACGGAAGGGGCTTTTTCCACATACGGGCGATAGTTTTGTGGATACAGGATGCGTGTCTGGATGGCTTCTGGCGTATACCACTTACCCAGCGTTTTGAATCGAACAAAGCGCTCTTTTCCGGGCGGGCGCAACACGGGATACTTGCGTCCCATGCGGACCTCATACCCTTTGTGTTCCAGCGCGCCAAGAAATTGCCGCCATGTAAGGCTTTGTTGAATCGCTTCGTCCACATCCTGCCGAATAGCTGTGCGCCATGTGGGCTGGTTGTTTTTCTCCGCCAGCCATTCGGCGTAGGGCTTTGCCACATGATGACAGTTTTCAGTGTCGATGACCGACAACTTATATTTCCGGCAAAGTTCATCTGATACCGCGCGGATTTCCATTACATAGCTTTTGCCGTTGCTGTGGTATTTTTTGCCGTCTATCCGGCTGACCGAGTTCCAGACAATATGCGAATGGATATGCCCGGTGTTCAGGTGCGTACCGATGACATATTCATACCGCCCGCCCAGCACACGGTCTGCCAGTTCCTTTGCGATTTGGTGCGCCAGTTCGGGGGAGGCTTCTCCTGCAGCGAAGCTCTGCACAAGGTGATACCCCTGCACACCGCCCAGCTTATGCCAGCGCTCCTTGGTTTGGCGCATATCGGCAAAGGCGGTTTCCAGCGTGCAGGCATACGAGCTTTCAAAGCAGGATTGCTCTGTTTTATCGCGGTTGGCGGCATAGTCGAGGGCGTCCTGCAAGGATACAGCCGTGGTCTTTTCTTTGTTCATCACATACTTCACCGCCCGATCCAGACGGCGGACAGGGATCACGGATGTGTAAGCCATATTTCATAGAGCCTCCTAGTAGTTCTCTTTTATCTCGCGCCAGACTTCCTTTGCAATGCGCGTCATCTCGTCCACGCTCTGCTGCCCCGCCACGCCCGTGCTGTTGGCACGGTGTGCAAGCTGGTTTGCGTTGTTGCACAAACCGGAAATTTGCCGCACAAGCTCCGCATGGTGTGTGCAGGGGCGCGGATGGATTTTCTTTCCTAAGATAAGGGAGCGCAGGTATTCCTCGCGCGAGAATCCACTTGTTTTGACCTGTTCACAAAGATGGCGGTACTCGCGCTCGTTCAGCCGCAGCGGAATCACATGCCCGCGTCTGCGCATAGCGGGGGTTTGGGGATCACCCCAAAGGTGCGTTTGGATATCCAAACGCTATGCTTGCAAAACACGACACCCCGCAAAACGGTTCATGACACAAGGTCGTCGCCCTCCGAAACAGCTTTCTTCAAGCCGTCCAAGGTCGTCACAATGCGGTTATACTTCTGTGCCAAACCGATCTGCGCGTTGGTGGTTGCATCCTGATTGCGGCTGCAGACCACCAGCATCGGGCAGCGCAGCAGCTTATCCCGCACAATGGCGGTGTACTCGCTGCGTTCCACGGCATCTTCCAGCACCAAATACTGGCTGTCCTGCAATTTGGGGCATACCGGCAGGTAGCCCAGCAGGTACACCTCGCGGCAATAGTTGCGCAGGTGTTTAGAGGTTGCGCCCTCGCTGGCGCAGATAAAAGCCCAAGGTCGTTTCATTTTCGTGGTTCCTTTCTGAATTTCGGGAGTGAATCAGATTTGATTCACTATTTTTAAGTTGGCGGTCAAAAGTGAATCAGTTCTGATTCACTTCGGATTCAAGGGCAGTTTTCAGCCGTTCGGCGCTGCGTTGGAAATAGGCGTCCGACATTTCAATGCCGACAGCCTCATAGCCTTCTTGCACGGCAGCCAGCACGGTGGTGCCTGCGCCGGAAAAAGGGTCAAGGATGCGCCCGCCCGGCTCGCAGATCTGCACCACATCCCGCATAAGCTGCAATGGCTTTTCGGTCACATGGACGCGGTTCTGCGGGTTCGGGTAACGGAACACGCCCGGCAGACACCCAACATTTCTCTCAAGCGGCATTTTGCCGTTGGACCCCCATACAATGTACTCCGACTGCTGGCGAAAGCGCCCTTTCTGCGGGCGGCTGGCGACCTTATCCCACACCGCCACGCCGCGCCAGATCCAGCCCGCCCACTGCAGGGCCAGCGTCATAGCGGGCAGCTGTCGCCAATCGATGAACAGGCAGACGGGTGCGCCGGGCTTGGCAATGCGGCGGGCCTCCTGCAGCCACGCCGCCGTCCAGAACATCCAGCTCAGCTGGTCCATCTGGTCGCTGTCAAAGTCGGGCAGAGCTTTGTCCTTGCGCATACTGCTGTACTTTTCGCTGGTGCTGCGGTTCTTGGTGGTCTGGCTGCTGCCGCCGCTGGCATAGGGCGGGTCGGTGATGATGGCATCGAAGCTGTTCGGTTCAAACTGGCGGAGGATCTGCAGGGAATCCCCGTGCAGGATCGACCAGCGGTCACCGCCGCAGTGTTCGGGCATCCGGAAATCAGGGTTGAGAATGTTGAGTGTTTCGGGAGTGTTCGTCAAAGGCATCTTCCTTTCGTTTTAGCGTTCATTTTCGTGGCGTTTTGTTTCTTTTGATGTGGTGACTTCCGGCCTTTGGGCAGGCACAACACTGACAGTATCATCTTTCAGGACAAAGCAATCCGCCGTGGTATTGTAAAGTTTTACACCCGGTAGCACCACGGCACTGCCCTGACATACTACATTGCCGGTGAGTTCTCCATAGACACGGGCGTTGCCGCCAATCATGGGCGCACAGCGCGTTTGTTCATCGCTGTTTAAGATTGCGCTGCCACAAATGCAGCTATTGCCGGAAATATATCCGCCGCAAACAATGGCATTGTCCTGCACTACGGCATGGTCAGCGATAACCGCGTTGTTTCCGACATAGGCAGAGTCCCTTGCCACGGCGGAATCCGCAAGTATTGCATCTCCGCCGATGTACGAATCCTCGCAGGCAATGGCATCTTCGCCAATCCATGCAAAGCCTTCTTGGTCTAGGTTTTCCTCGGTTTCGACAAAGCCGCCCAAATCACCAGCGTGAATATTTTCGGTCAGATCTATCAGCGCCCGGATGCGGTGCAGTTTCGGGTTGTCCGGGTGGGCAATGTCGGTGATTTCGTATTTTTTCATCCTCATCGGGCGTCACCTCGGTTGGGTTTGTTTCTGGTTTTGGGCGTCAGTTCGGTTTCGACATACTCGGACACAATGGTCAGTGCCGCGTTATAGCTTTTGCTGGCCATGACACGGCCGCACATTTCCTTGGCCTTGTCGCTCTGTCCGGCACTCTTCAGCAGCTGGGAGGCGCGGCCCATGATGGCGAAAATGTTGCCGTCCTGCCCAATCAGCTGCATCTTGGGGCGCAGAGAGTTCTTTTCCGGTTGCGGGATTTTCTCAAAAGATGGCGTCATCTTGAATCCATCTTCCTGCCAGAAATGCACGGCCAACGTGCCGTCCTCCACACGGATTTCCCGCTGCTCAAAACCTTCGCCCCAGCCGTCACTGTACTGGCCGGAGATGTAGTCGCAGAGAACCGCCTTCTCACCCTCGTTCAAGGGCTCCCGCAGTTCCACATTCAGACAGCCGCACAGCTTGTTACCGTGAATCTCCACAGACGGCACAGCACTTACTACCTTGCTGCGGACAGAATCGTCCTCATGGTAATACTGCATAAGGTCACCGTCAAAATCAGCAATGTCCTTTTTCACAGCCTCATCAACAGCGTCTGCGTATTGCAGCAGGTCATGGCCGTCCATTGGATAGCCTTCGTACTCGTTGTAAGATTCGTCCTCCCAATCCGGTTCGGCAGGAAAAAATTCTGCTGTCAGCGGAGAATAAAACTTCATTTTCAATTCACATCACCTCGGTTTCTGCCGTACAAATCATGGTTGATCTGCGCGGCGTAGTAGTTTTCAATCGTCAGCGGCGCATTGTAAAGCGCCGCCAGTAAGTATTTCTTGATATTGCGGATATGCGGCGGGTTGTCTTTCAGGCTGTCCAGCACATACTGGATATGCTGGGCCTCCAATTTCAGGAAGCGCGACTTCACCACTTCGGCAGGAAACTCATCTCCGGCCACCCGGATACTGCTGCGTTTGGAACAGACCGTGTCCAGCATCAGCTCTACCAGTTCATCCAATCGCATCGTATCCCCTGGGTTATTGGCAGACAAAATATCGTACTCGATATTCTCCCGAATCAGGGCGCGGTACTGCTCGCGCTCATCCGCCGTGCGAATAGGATTAGATACGTTTTTAGTTATTTCTTTCTTTTGTCTTTTAGTATTTAATTGTGCAGGATTATCCTGTACAGGTTTTTCCCGTTTTGGCTTTGCCTGTTTTGGTTGGGCGCAATCAGGCGCGGCCTGTCCGGGTTCCGGCTGCGGGGGCTGCGGTTCTTCCAGCACGGTATATTCCATACCGCGCATCTGGCCGTTTTTATCACGGACACGGCGGCGGATAATGTACCCGGCCGCCTCCAGCTCCCGCACCGTGGCGCAGACACTATCCACGCCCTCCTTGCAGATAGAGGCCAGCCCGCGGGTGGTGTAGTCCCAATCCTCCGGCAGAGACAGCATCAAGGATAAAAGGCCCTTCGACTTGAGCGAGAGGGCCTTGTTGCGCAGATGATGATTTGACATAATGGTATAGTTTTGCGTTTTCTGTACACGAAATACAGCCATTTTCTTTTCCTCCTGTAGCCCAAGGTGGGCGAACGAATGTGTATTTTCATTTCATGTTCCTATCGGCAGACTGCGGCCCGATGGGCGGCAGTTCTTGCCATCAAGTTGTTTTTTGCCACGTCTGCGTAATCACCGCCCTCTATGCCGGGCGGCAAGTCCAGCACACGGTAGCGGTCAGCATAGATTTTCTGAATGTGGGCGCTTGCCATACGGCCCGGACTGTCGTTATCGAGCCGCAGCGCTATTGTCCTGATTTCCGGGTGCTGCTGCAAAAACTCCTGCAAGGCCACCGGCTCCTTTTCAGAGGCCGAAATGCCGCCCAGTGACAGCCGCCATTTATTGGCTACACTGCCGCAAAGCGTCATTTCAGCCATAGCATCAATGGCAGCCTCAAATACGGCTACTGTTGTACTTGGCTTATTGGGCGGGATGCAAAAGCCGTATGCTTTATTGCTGCCGGGCGCCTCCCGCTTGAACGGTTTCCCGTAGTCATAAATACCGCGCAGAGCAGCATATTTCGGCTCACCCTGCGCGTCCTTTCCCAGAAAGACACAGTTGTGGTATTCTGCACTTTCGTACAGAATTTTTCTCTCAATACAATATTGAATTACTGCATTAGAGATACCTCTCCCCAGCAGATACCGCGTGATTCTGTCGCAGTTTTCTGCTATGGGCGGCAGCCTGAACGGCGGGCGCTTTCGCTCCACCTGTTCATGCGGGGTCGGGACATAGCCGGGGCTTTCCTCGCATAGAAGCCGGACGGCCTCCACAAATGGAACACCCTCCACATAAATCATGTAATTCAATGCAGACTTTCCGCCAATGTCCCGGCTTTTCCAGTGCCAGACGCTCGACTCGGCGTTGATTTTGAAGCTGTCATGCTCGGCCAACTGGTACTCGCCGCGGGCGCTGCTTTTCACGAGCGAGTTGGGGCGATATTTTTGTAAGAATTCAATCGCCGACATCCGTCTGGCGGCGGCAATCTGCTCTTGTGTTACGCCGGGCATTACTGAATGTAAGAGATAAAGTCGCTCATGTTATCGACCTTTTCCCACGGGAAATCCTTGCGGCCAAAGTGACCTCCTGCGGCTGTATATTTGTAGATTGGGTTCGTCAGGTTCAGCTGCTTAATAATGCCAGCCGGGGTCAGGTCATACGCCTTACGCACGGCGGCAGCCAAACAATCATCTTCACAGGCGTCACAGGTGCCAAACGTATTCACATCCACCATAACCGGCTCGGCCTGCCCAATGGCATACGCCAGCGTCACCTGACAGCGTGTTGCAAGGTGTGTAGCAACAATGTTTTTGGCAATGTACCGCGCCATATACGCGCCGCTGCGGTCTACTTTGGTCGGGTCTTTTCCGCTGAACGCACCACCGCCGTGGGGCGCAAAGGTGCCGTAGGTATCCACCATGAGCTTGCGCCCGGTCAGGCCAGTGTCGGCATCCGGGCCGCCCTGCACAAACTTTCCGCTGGGGTTCAGGATGATTTCCGCATCATCGGCGGGCATACCGTCAAAGACCAGCGGGAACACATACTCGTCCAGCAGATCCGCCAGCTTATTGATGTCGGTGTCCTCCTTGTGCTGGACAGAAACGACCACTGTGGTGATGCGCACAGGCGTGTCGCCGTTGTATTCCATCGTGACCTGCACCTTGCCGTCCGGGCCGATGTCCGGAATAACGCCGGTCATGCGGGAGATTTCCAGCAGCGTCACAAGGCGCTGGGCGGCAACCACAGGCATCGGCAGATATTCGGGTGTTTCGTTGCAGGCGTAACCGACCATAACGCCCTGATCGCCCGCGCCGAGGGTGTCCTCGTCCTCTCCCTCAGCCAATTCCGGCTCGACAGCGCCCGCAATGTCGGGACTCTGGTCGTGGATGTAGCAGTCGATTTGGTACGCCTTCGGGTCATAGCCGACATCGCGCAGGGTGTCGCGGACGATGTTGAATACATCCGGCTTAGCGCTGGTCGTGATTTCGCCCGCCACAATGATGTGACCGTGGGTTGCCATGACCTCACAAGCCACGCGGCTGGCGGGATCATGCTGCAGACAGGCGTCCAGCACGCTGTCGGCAATGAGGTCGCACAGCTTGTCGGGATGCCCGCGCATAACGGATTCTGCGGTGTAAAAACGGGGATGCTCGTTTTCCTGCATGGTTTCGGTGTTTGCAAAAATGTCGTTCATAGGTACTTTCTCCTTATCTTTCGTAGCTTTCTTTTGTGTTCGGCGGCGGGGTCATAACACGGGCGTATTCTTCCGGCGTAGTGTGTTCCACACACAGGGTCTTGCCCAGCAGAAAAAACAGCTGCGGATCGTGGTACATTTCCTCGTAGTGCTTCATCTGCTTGGGCGTAAGGTCGGTAAAATCATCGCGGGTCAGACCGCAGATGAAAAATGTGCCATGGATAATGTCATAGTCACCCAGCATACGGTTCAGCGGCAGGTTTTCTGCAATACCGTTGTCGTTGCAGACAATGCCGACACGGTCCCGCCAAGGATACACGACCTCGATGGTGCCGCCGACAACTGCCTGCTCGGCTTCAAGGGTGTGTTCAATGTCGGCTTCGCGGGGGTACTTTCCGGGTTCAACGATCAGCACTTTCATCGGTATTCTCCTCATCAGAAGTTTCTTTCGGCGCATTTTTTTGCTTAACGGTCAGCAGCACGATACCTGTCGCGGACGCAAGGGAAACGACCACAATAGCCAGCAGCGGGAAACCATCTCCTGTCTGCGGGAGGGTCTGCACCTTGTGCGGCGTAATAACCGGCGTGGAAACAGGAGTGGGCGCCGGGGTTGCAGCGGGCGTCGGCTGCGGTGTGGGTGCAGGGGTTGGGGTTGGCGTGTCCTCGCGGGGTGTGGCTTCGTCTATCATCTGGATCAGGCGTTTGTCGGCGCGCACCCATTCGGCATCGGCATTTTCGCGGACGAACAGAGAAATCCCGTCATCAACGGTTTCCAACTTGAACTGCACCGAGTTTGCAATTTCAAAGCCAGCCGGGGCGGCATCTTCGGTCAGAGTGTAGATGTACTCTTTGGTTTCGCCTGACAACTTGATAAACTCATCCGAGATGGGAACACTATGCGTTTTGTAGTCCGTTACCCAAGTGTCGACGACCTCATCATTCGCATCACGGACCGTCAGCGTAGCGCCCGGCAGCAGATTGCCCGCAATGTCGGTTTTGTCGATATCCAGTACTGGCGCGTCCTGCATAATGACGGTGGCATCGTCGAGTTTTACCCAACCATCGTTGGATTTTACATATACCTCATTGACCTGCTCTGTACCGTTCTTCACCAGCTTGAACACGATACTTTCGGCTTCGGCGTAGCCGTCCGGGGCGCGCTTTTCCGTCAGCGTGTACTTATTTTCCAGTTCCAAACCACGGACAGTGTGCGGCGTTTTTGTGGAAGTCCAGCCCTCCACCAAATTGCCGTCTGCATCGCGGATTTCCAGCTTCGCACCGGGCAGTTCCTTGCTGTTGGTGATGTCCTGCTTAGAGATATCCACGGTGGTGCGCAGATTGGTATTTGTTCCGTCCACGATCTGCCAAGGGGTCTGCTGGCCATCATAGGTGAACTCCACATCTACCGGTGTGCTGTCCAACAAATACCCGGCTGGGGCTTTTACCTCAACAATCTGGTATCTGCCGCTGTTGCCGGAATCCGGATAAGTTTCTGCGCGGATGGGAATATCCATAGCAAACCAAGTAAAGCCGCTTTCATTGGTGGGGCTGCTTTCTGCCAGCTTGGTACCGGCGTCCAGCAGCTTCGTACCGTCTGCGGAGAAAATGTCATCCACGGTGTAGAGTTCATACACCGCACCGGGCAGATAGGTCAGCGCCTCGCGTTCCTTCTTGTAAATGCCTACACCGATTTTGCTGACTTTATCACCGGGCTTTTCGGGCGTGGGCAGCACCCGCGCATTTTCAAACACGAGCGTCTGCCCACTCTTGCGGGCAGACGAGGCATCCTTTACATTCACAATGCTGTACGAACATTCCTTGTCGCCGTCCTGCTCGTGGCTGGCAATGGTTTTTGCCAGCACAATGTCATTTTTCTGGTTGTCCCAGCCAAATTCGACCGTGTAGCTCTGGTTTGTCAGGATAAAACCGTAAGGTGCTTTCACCTCGGTAATGGTGTACTTGCCCAGCGGCAGGGTCACGGTGACTTCGCCCTTGGTGCCATCATGGCTGACAGTGAGGAAATCGTAGGTGGCCTGTGTGCGGGTGGGGCTGAATTTTACTTCGTCCACTTGCCCCTCCGCACCAGTGGTAACAGTTGCCACCAAATCGCCGGATTTGTACCAGAAGGTGCCTTGGCGGTCGGGCGTGGCAATATCTCCGTCTGCGTGAATTTCGTACACCGCGCCTGCAAGGTTGTCCTGCGTGTAGATGAACTGTCCATCTTGGTAGTCGGTCAGCACATTGCCCAGCTTACGAATGGTAAGCTGACCGAGCGTCTCGTGGTTGAAATATTTTTCTTCTACGATATACTCGTCCATGTCGTTGGTGGCATTGCCCACGACCTGCCAGACGCGGTCGGACTTGATTTCAAACTCCACCGAGTAGGCAGGATCGTTATAGTACCCCTCCGGGCCTTGCAGTTCTTCAATGAGATAGCGTCCCAGCGGCAGTTTTTCCGGTGTTTTCATAAGACCGTCGGCATCGGTGTAGAACACATCCGTCTTTTTGGTGGCGCTGCCGCTGACTGGGTCGATCATGGAAATGCGGGTCTTATTACCCTTGTCATCCAATTTGTACAAGGCAAAAGAGGTGTTGGCGATTTTGACCGCCTTGCCGGTTTCGGTGTCGTTCTTGATAAGCTGTAAATAGCCCTCCAGTTCCTCGTCCAGCACATTAAAGGTCATATAATTGTTACTGGCAATGGTTGCGCTGCCCGCGGGAAATGTAAATCGGCTCTGCGGGCTGTTGGCGTCCACTGTCACGATGAACGGATCGCACTGGAACACATCCTTGGGGATGGTGGTTTCCACGACAAGGTATTGCCCATAGGGCAGCCCCTCCACGCGGAAGATGCCCTCATCGTTCGTGAACATTTCTCCCAGCCTATACTCGGCTGGCTGATCCGTGGATATCCAGCCGTTGCCCCTGCCGTTGGCGTAGTCGCCGTCTGCGGTCAAGGTCGCGTTATAGGCATTGACCGTGTCGGTGTCGCCCTCGAACATATTGGCAATGGCTTGCCCCTCGGCGCTGAAATCGTATTTTAGTGTTGCGTTATCGTAATTGTCTTTGCGGTAGGCGGACAGGATGCTGGCGGCATCGTAGTTGCCATCCGGGTTCTGCTTGAAATGCGCCGCCTTGCTCAGTTTAGAGATGCGATAAACGGTAAAGCCCGCACCTTCCAACTTCAGCGCCGGAGAGGGCTGACCGGTGGTGGAGACCAGCTTATTCAGTGAGAAACCAGATTTAAGGACTGCGTCTTGGCTCTCCTGTTCGGCATGGATGTGGTAGGCGGACTCGTCGGCATAGGACAAGGTTTTGTAGTGGTTGACCTCATCGCAGAGGTAGCCTTTCGCGTAGGACAGATAGTAGCCATCCCACGCCTTGCTGCCGTCCAGCTTGCGGCTCTCAGCCACAGCAGAATACTGATTTTTGTAGATGTAATCGGTATATTCATTATTCTTCCGAGCCAAATTGCTATACTTGCCGGTGCGTTCCAGCTTCTTGTTTAGCTGTGGATACTTCCCGGTAACATACAGCTTGCCGTTTCCGTCGATGGGCAGCACCAGCCCGGTGGCACGCTCGACCAGATAGTAGCGGCCCATGTACAGGTTGGCAAAAGCCAGCTTTCCGTCTGTAATCTTGGCAGAGGCTACCAGTCGGTCTTTCTGCAAAATGGGCAGGTAATCGGTATCCCAACCGCCGTTGGTGAGAACCGTAGTGTGCCAAAGGGGCGTGCCGTTGGCATCGGTAATTTTGGAATAATCTACGATGCCAGAAACACCGTCCGGGTGTTCAATCGTGTCAGCGGCATACAGATCGTACACCGCCCCCTCCAGCGTGGTATCTCCGTTGCTGCCCGCAGCCAGATACCGCGCGGCGTCCAAGTCTACTTTTGTCAGCAGAATATTGCCGAGGACACGGTCATTCTGCATCTTGTCGGCATTGGCGTGCATGGTGTAGGAATCTTCGTTGTTGGCGATTCCGGTGGGGTCTGTGGCGTAGGTCTTATCTGCATTGCGGATGCCAAAGGTGATAGTTACGATGCCCTCGCCGGTGTCGATGAGGGTACCGCCGCTGTTGGCCGTGGTAATGTCGGCGTTATAATCGGCGTTTCCCAGCCAAATCGTCTGGGCGTCCAATGATTTGGCAATTTCAAAGGCATACGCCCGCTTGCCCAGCACGGAACCAGCTGTGCCGGGAGCGTTTACATCCGACCAGTCACCATAGTACCCACTGGGTGCGCGGCTCTCCACGATGACAAACTTGCCCTCATTGCGCTGAGTATAGTAAAGATTATCCGAGCCGTTGGCATAATCGCTGTGGTTGATAACCTTGTAAGTGCCGTCGCTCTGGCGTTTAACCTTGTATTGGTTATACCCACCATTGGGGATATAGCACTGCCGAACTATATCCCACTCAAAAATCTTAAACTCGGCGTCGCCCTTGATGCACTGCTTAGTTTCGCTGTCGATTTTGTCGATGCTGACCTTTACCGACCATTCATCGTTCTGCATTTTATAGTCATTGGAACTATTAGCCGGAACAGTAATAGTCTGGTGGCTGCCCAACGCACCGGGCGTTGAATCAAAGCCATGAGGGATAGTGATTTCATCGTAGCTGAATGTAATATTGGCAAGCTGCGCCCGCGCCGCGGCAATAGCGGCATCTACCATGCCCTGCGCTTCGTTCTGCAGCTGCCCGCTGAGCGTGCTGGTGCTGGTTTTGGACACCTCGTAATGCACCGTCCATGTGGCAGAACCGTCACCGCCGTTGAGGTGAAAACTATCATCCTGTGTGTGACCGCTTGTGGTAATGGTTTGTGCCCCGGCAGGGGTCATCTGCCAGCTGCCGCCGTCCACGCTGCCGCCGGTCCGGCTGGGCGTGACGGTAATGACCGCCCCGTCCACCTTTTCCAGCGTGTTCAGCTGGTACTTGTCAGTGTTGACAGTGAATGTCAGATCAAAGCTGCCGCCGGCAGTCTGGGCGGGAGCTGTCCATGCAGCGGAATAATACTTCGGTTCCGGAACACTCGGCATGTCCGGGATCTCAGTGCCGCCCGCAATTTCTTCACCGACCAGTGCCACAACCTGCCACGCATACCCTGCGGGCGGGTTATAGATGTAGGTGTAGTAGCCGTTTCCCCCGGACTGCGCATCTGTACCGTTTACCAGTTCTTCCGCAGCAGCAATATAGGTCTGAGCCGCGTAGCTGTCGGGATAGTTTTCCATGATCCACTGCTGGGTTTCATCGTAAAGACTGCCAAGGATATCCGGCTGTTCTTCGCCGCCTTCAGGATCATCTTCAAGGCTTGCCACAACAGGACGGTCATCCAGCATATCCAGACTCAGCTGACCAAGACCGCCCCAGATATTGACCTGGTTTGCATAGTGGTTGCCGGGGGTATACTGGCCGGGTTCAAGGCGGGACACATGAGAGAAGCTGTAGGTGGGGCAGCCCTTGGGCTGCCCGTTCAGGCCGTGGCTGCAGCAGTAGGCTTCCTGACCGTTGAACCAAATCAGCCATGTGCCGCCCTCTTTGGCAATGCTGGTGATTTTGCCGGTGGCATACGGCGGAGTCGGCCCTGCAGCATAGGCAGCAATGCCGTTATCGCCGGTGTCGGCATACATCTGTGTGGGTGCAGCATCCTCGCTGATCTGTACATGGATAGCTTTTGACTGCGAACTGCCGTCCGAATCCGTATAGACCAGCTGCGCCGTAAAATTGGCAGAGGCTTTCACATACAGGCCGGTTGCTGCCGCCGACTGCTCCGAGTATGTCTGGTGCAGGATTTCAGCCTGCTCCTGCTCGTCTGCCGGGATAGGCTCATAATCGGTGGAGCGGTAACTTAAAAGCTCTACACCGTCCGGCAGTATGATTTCAGATACCGCACCGTCTGCCGGGTATTCGACCTGCGCCAGCAGCGGAACAATGGCATAGTCTGTACCGGGAGTTTTGCCGATTGTGACCGTGTTCTCATCTGCGTTCAGCGCATCGGCATCCATATGGGCATCTACGCCGTCATACAGGTCAGAAACCCACGCGGAGATACCGATTTTTGTCTCGCCGGTTGCCACGGGCAGACCCATGCTGCCAAGGTAACTGCCGGTAGGCGCGTCCGGCAGATCGTTGTAAAGATTCTCGGTAATCTGCACAAGGTTTGGTGCCGTGGTGTCCGCTTCGGCAGTTTCGGGGGTGACCGCTTCGGCATTCTCCGGCGTGGCGGGGGCATCCTCTGCAAAGGCGGGCAGCGCTGCGCCCAGATTTGTGAGCGCAATTCCACCCGCCAGCAGCAGCGACAAGCACTGCTTTATCCTGTGTTTGTTTTTCATACTGGTTCTCCTTTTGTTGCAAAAGAAAAAGCCCGCTGCACGGTGCAGCGGGCTTGGTTAGCGTTCGGGAGCGTGTTTCTTAGGGACCGGCGCGGCTCTGGCCTTGTAGGCTTTTCTGTATTTTTCGTCAGCATCATAGAACTGCTGCGGGGAGATACCGGCATCCAGACACCCCTGCAAAACAACCGCATTGTAGCGGCTGCTGACCGGGATCAACTGGTCGCGGTACGGCGCGTTCATCGTGTAAACCATGATTTCATGCGGCGTGCCGTCTGCATCCGTGACCGTCATGGTCTCCTTGTCATAGAATGTCGGGTAGCCCTCGTAACAGTCAAGCTGGGATTCGTCATGGTCGGTGACAGACCAGATCAGTCCTTCAACGCTTGCGCCCTCTTTGGGCAAAATCGTCAGGTAGCCGCGCCGGAAAGCCAATTCATAGCCATCCAGCTTGGCAGTGCCTACAACCGTTGCTTCGGGGCAGCGGTAGGCCATCTGTTCAAAATTCAGATTAGAACCATAGGCAAAATATTCTTTTCGGGACATTTCTTCTCCTATCTGGCCTCGTCCGTGCGGGGCCGTGGTTGATTGCTGGGATACAGCGACTTGTCGTGCCGCCACGCCTTGTCACCGGGCAGATTTTTCAGCAGGTGCATCCGCACATTTTTGTACTCAGGACCAATCAGCCCCAGCCGCAGCAGAAAGGTGCGGAAGGTGAACTCCGGATTATCCCCGATGGGCGTTTTTCGAAACTGCGTGTACTTTTGGTTGATGCCCTGCGCCGAGATCGCCATAGCCAGAATGATGTTGGCTTTGACTTCGCCCGCGTGCAACGTTGAATTGAACAGCCGCCACTCGACTGTGCCATGGTAGAACACCGAATGCAGGTTCAAGGCGTGATACCGACTTTGGTGGTAGTGATAGTCGCTGCCGTCCCGCCCGCGATACCAGCGGTCTTTCAGCTGATCCATACTTGCACCGCTGGGCAGCTTGCGGATTTCTTCCAGAATCGGCTCATCCACCGCCTGACAGTAGCTGTCGATGCGGGCAGGGTTGACCTTGAGTGCTGCAAACAAAATATCCTCTTTGGAATACATGATGGACAGCACATTTTTGAGGCTCTGCGGCGTGTGCTTGCTTGCATCCACATGGACGTGCATTCCGCAGCTGTCGTTTACGATACCGCCTGCGCGGCGTAAGGCGCGGACAACCTCCTGCAGCTTTTCCATCTCGCCGTATTCGAGTTTCGGAGAGTTCAGTTCAACCTTGTAGGTTTCCCCGATAAGAACAGACCGCCTGCGGCATTCGGGATGGATGCTGCCGTCCCGGACGATTTTCCATTCTTTACCGTCCAAATCTTTGACCCTGTAGGCATCGTAGCCACCGCCGGAATGCTCGGCGCGGGTGCCAAATAAGTCGGCCAGCGTTTGGGCTGCCGTGGCGCGGGTTATTCCGGTCAGTTCAATTTCACAGCCGAAATACTGGTCTTTGAAATCAAGGGGAATCCGGCTCACCCTGCAGTTCTGCGTCCATGGCGGCAATACGGCGGCCGATGGCCTCCACCACATTGACTGTTACGCCGTTGCCTGCCTGCTTGTAGGCTTGGTTATCGCTCTGGATGGCAAGCACCGTGTCGATGCGCTCATCTGCCCAGCCCTGCAGGCGCAGACATTCACGCGGTGTCAGGCGGCGGATGCGCCCCTCACACAGAACGCCTGAGGATTCGCCGCGATGCGTTCGGATACCGTTGCCGACTCTGGCGTTCACGCACCGCGCAACCTTTGTGACTTTCGGGTCGGGGTTCAGGTCGATAAAATTCAGTGTTCCCTGTCGGCAGCCGGTTGTGAGGGTATGGGCAATTTGCTTGCCTACACGTCCGCGCCGACTGTTGACTGTGGCGTAACTCAGGTCGATGCTGTCACCGACCTGTGCCAACTGGTAGCCTGTCTTGGACGCGCACTTGATGGGCACGCCCACCTCGTGCAGCCCGGTCTTGCCACCGAACCCGCCCGGATTGGCTACCAATGTGCAGCTTAGTCCTTCTGGGGAGTAGACGCGCTCTCCTTGATGCCCGCCGTGGGTTTGAATAAGAGAACCTCCTGCTGTTTCGAGGAAAGGAAATACTTTTCCTCTACATCGCTCATCAAGATATCCGACAATGTACACGCGGTTTCTTGACTGGGGAACGCCGAAATCTTTGCTGTTAAGACATTGCCATTCCACGCCATACCCCAGTCTGTCCAGCGTGTTAAGGATCGTCGCAAATGTCCGCCCTCCGTCATGAGATAACAGGCCGGGTACATTTTCAAACAACAAATACGGAGGCTTCCGGGCTTCAGCCAGGCGGGCCAGTTCAAAGAAGAGAGTGCCGCGCGGATCTCCGAATCCTTTTCGGGATCCGGCAATGCTGAAAGTCTGATTATCCTGAATTTCGGAATAACCAGACTTATCCCGAATAAAATAAGAATCCCGAAGCCCAGCCGGGAATCCTTGCAGCGCAAGGATTTCTGCATAAAAACTTCGGGATAATATTTTGAAGATGGCACCTGCTATAATGTTGCTACGGATTGTAATCCGAATCAACATTGTGAGGTGTATTAGTGTGAACAAAATTGAAATCACAGTCCTTTCTGCGCGTGTATTAGATGCCTTAAGCGGACGCGGCCTCAAGGCCAAAACGGTACATGAGTTTGAGAGGTATGGAACTCGACGGATTGTAAAGCATTGTTTGGGCAAAGGTCAGATATTGTATTCCAAAGAGACGGTTCAAAATTTTGTCTGGCAGGAACGTGCTAAACAGGAATCCGGAACATTGCCGCACTACCAGTGGGGCATAACTCGGCGTGCCGCAGTTTATCTCGACCAAATGGCGGAGTATGGAAAAATTCAGGATGAACCTATACGGCCTTGGGAGGCTGAACACAACCCATTGTTTCAAGCCATTTCCTGCAATCCGAGCAATTCCATGAAGGTAATAGACATTATCTGTAGAACCAGAGATGCCGTCATGCAGTTGGAACTATCCGATAAAACAAAGACCAATTATATCTATTGTGGATTTGGTGCTATCTTGAACTTCTTCATTTCTCGCGGTGAAGAGTCCTACTCTCCAGAAACGCTTGCCCTTTTCGAAAAAACGGTTCAAGAAAATTTTGTGAACGGAGCAATGCAAAAGGCATCCTTTCAGACGATGCGCAAAGCTGCCCATTGGATCGAGGAATATCTCTCGACCGGACAGGTGTCTCAGCAGAAGTTAAGAAAATATAATTTTGCCTGCGCTCCGCCAGAGTTTGAAAATCTGCTCTCGCAATACCAACTGTACATGGACAATGAAAACTATTTGAAAAAAGGCTCCCGCCAGTTTTATCTTTCATCGGTTCGGACGTTTTTCCGTACCATAGCCACTTTGGGGATATACCGCTATGCTGAGATCACCTTGCCAGATGTCACCAGATGTCTGGCAAAGATTTCAGAAACATTTCCTCTTGGTATATTTAATTTAACCGGAAGTATGCGTTCCTTTGCGCGATTCATGGCCGAAAAACATCCTGAGCTGCCCGATATCTCACCAGCGCTGGTATTTTCTGCTGCAAAACGTCGGCGTGTTTATGTAGGATACACTCACGAAGATGCCCAAAAGATTTTCTCTGCAATAAATCGCAGCAGCACAATGGGGATGCGAGATTATGCAATGATTATGCTTGCGTACACAACTGGCTTACGCGGCTGTGACATTGTAAACCTGAAGTTTGACAGTATTGACTGGGACGCCTGCGAACTGCGTCTGGTACAAGAGAAAACAAACATCCCTGTATCCTTACCGCTTGATACAAAAACCGGAAATGCGATTGCCGATTACATTCTCCATGCCCGGCCCAAGTGCAAATCTGAGTATATATTTTTGCGGGTACTGCGCCCCTATACAAAGATTGGAAGTATGTGGACGGTGATTGCAAAATATGCACACATTGCATTGGGAAAGGATCGGAAGATGAATGGGCCGCATGCTTTCCGGCGAGGAATGGGAAGACAATTGCTAGAAGCAAATATTCCTGCGCCCCTAATCTGCGATATTCTAGGACACTCGTCGTCTGTGTCCTTGCGCCAATATACCGCGTCATCCCTAGAGAAATTAAAAGTGTGCGCAGGTACTATTTCTGCAATTCCCATTGCACAGGAGGCCCTGTTATGACAAGACCATCTTTGAAAAGCCGTTTTGGAGAACAGATTCGCGCCTTTGTAGGCTACAAGAACAGTCTTGGTTTTCCTTACGATGAGAGTATTCGTATTCTAGGAAGGTTTGACGATTTCTGTGTAGAAAGGTTCCCCGAAAAAGATTGTCTGGATTGTGAACTCGCACTTGCATGGCTGGAGAAACGAGATACGGAAAACACAGCAGGCCACCGAAATCGTATTATGGTCATACGGGAGTTTGCAAAGTACCTTCGGGCTGTTGGAACAGAAGCATATATGATTCCCATATCCATGACCAGCAAAGGCCCCGGGTATGTTCCACATATCTTCAATGAAGCGGAGATAAAAGCGTTCTTCCACGGTGCTGACAGCTTTCGGCCTCACGGGAAAGCTCCGGCCAGACATCTTGTTATCCCGGTATTTTACAGATTGCTGTATTGCTGCGGATTGCGGCCTGCAGAAGCGAGACTGCTCAAGAAGGAAAATGTGGACTTGGTTCGCGGTTCTGTCTACGTTGTGGAATCCAAAGGGCACAAGGACCGTGTCGTTGCGGTTGCAGATGATTTGCTTCAGATTATGAGAAGCTATTCCACCCTGATTTCAGAAATTTACCCGGACAGCGATTACTTTTTTCCGAGATACGATGGGGATGGGCCGTATACGAAGCGTTGGACAGAAGAAATGTTTTGGAGATGCTTCAGTATGGCCGGAATTACTGCGTTTGAGGGACCTAAACCTAGGGTTTACGATTTCAGACATACTTTTGCAACGGAATGTATCTGTCGTTGGATGCGAGAAGGCCGTGATATTGATGCAATGCTGCCGTTTCTCTCCGCATACATGGGACACGCCCGTTATGAAGATACGCTTTACTATGTCCACATGGTTCCTGATTTTTATGAGCGTGTTGGAACAGTAGACCGTACTGCATGGGAAAAATTGCTTCCGGAGGTGCATGATGAAGGTTAAGGATGCTCAGTTTTTTACGGTTGTAAGTTCGTTTCTGAATGTTTATCTTGTGAAAAACCGAAGCTGCAGTTCTAATACGGTAAAATCCTATGAGGATGCTCTGAATCTGCTTTTTACGTTTTTGGAAGGCACAAAAGATATTCCCAGACAACGAGTAAGCTGGAGCCATTTTACCCGCCAAAACATACAGGAATTCGTGGACTGGTTGGAGAAAGTCAGGAACTGCAGTAGACAAACACAGCTGCAAAGGCTTGCCGCAATACGCTCTTTTGTGCGGTATGGCGGCATTGTAGATTTGCGCGTAATTGCAATACAGGCCGACGTGGAGAGAATTCGATACCGAAAACCACCGCCTGCTTTGGTTGGCTATCTCACAAAAGAAGAACTTTCTATTTTCCTCGCGCAGCCGAACTGCAAAAAGCGTACAGGATTCCGGAATATGGTGTTTCTGGTTTTAATGTACGATACAGCTGCTCGGTGTCAGGAAATGTTGGATTTAAGGATACAGGATTTAGTGCTGCACAGAACCTCACCGTGTGTCTATTTCACAGGTAAGGGAAACAAGACACGGGTTGTTCCTATTTTGCCGAAAACAGCGGAGCACCTTCGCAGTTACCTGAAAAAATTCCATCCGGCAGAAAATAGAAAACGAGACGACTATGTGTTCTATGCTTATGGCGGCCCTCAAAGGCCGATGTCTCCTGATACGGTTGCGGCATTTGTAAAGAAATATGGAGAATCTGCACGGCACGTCTGCACATCCATTCCGGAACGGGTACATCCCCACATGCTGCGGCACACACGGGCAATGCACCTATACCAAGACGGTGTTCCATTGGCTATGGTATCCGAATTCCTCGGCCATGCGCAGATTGAAACAACAAAAATTTATGCCCATGCTGATACAGAAATGAAACGGAAAGCCATTCAGCAAGCAGCAAACAAGCTAAACGATACGATTCCGGATGTACTCTGGAATACAGATGACGAGGAGATGATGCTTAAATTAAGAGGCAAACAACAATACAAGTGAAAATATTATCCCGAAGATTTTATGCAGAAATCCTTGCGCTGCAAGGATTCCCGGCTGGGCTTCGGGATTCTTATTTTATTCGGGATAAGTCTGGCAAGGAAATCCGCCGCAGAGCAGCTGGAAGTCCGGCATGGTGCAGGGGTCGGCTTTTCGGGCATCTTCAATGAACCACTCTCCCTTCGTGTCAAACAGGGCGTTGTAACTGCGGTTGGCGTATTTGTCGATTTCGCAGTGTCCTACGCATTCAAATCCTCCGGCACGGCTCAGTCCTTCGCGGAAACCGCCGATGCCGGAGAACATATCTACGAACTTGATCAAGGGCACAACTCCCGATGGGGATGTTTGCCGCATCTGCGAATGTGCTTAATAGGCGTCCCTCATCAAAAACAAAAGCAGCCTGTCACAGGCTGCACCGAGCAAGATTTTTTTACCGTTCACTATGTATCAACCTCTCTTTTGTCTTTTTGTATTTTCATTTCTACTTATTATTAAAACATCGGAATCACCCCCCTACAGTGAATTCAGGAAATCGAGCGCAGTGTTCGGTATAATGTCCTCTTGCGGCTGACTCAAAATCGGTGCGGTTATGTTGACTGCCTGCAACTCCTCCCGCACCACCTTGCGGATGCTTTTCTCCAGCCTATCCGCCTGCTCCGCCGCAAGGATGCTCTGTACCAGAAACTCCTTGCGGCGTGCTGACGGCATCTGCTGCAGCAACGCCCACGCGCGGCGGTGTTGCGGTTCATTGAGGTTCGGGCGGAAAACATATTGTGGTCGTTTCATACCTCGCTTTTACGGCGCGACACGGCGGTCAACGCGCGCTCGAATCCGACCGCGTTCACCTTGTCGTCCAGCAGGAAAATCGTCTTACAAAGGCCGTCCTTGGGACTTAGGTGGCGGCTCACCACCGATGCGCCGCCGCCCAATAGCACGGCGGGGATGGCGTGCAGGTCGAAGCCAGCTTCCATAGTGGCAGACAGCAGATGTTCGGTGTACTTGCGCCCCTGCCGGTTCACAATGTCGCGCACCACATCGCTGACCGTGCAGGGGTGACCTGCCAGCATATTTTCGATTTGGGCATCCGTGAGGGACAGCCCGGTTTCGCGCCGCACCTGCTCCCGGATGTCATCCACGCAGCGGATCATGCCGAGTTCAAGGCTGTGGGCGGTGTCGGCTGCAGGGATGGCGTTGTCGATGCGCATAAGGTCTACCGTCCAGCCGCCCAAATCAATGAGGAGCATGGACGGTTCGTCCTGCAAAAGCCCCACTTCGGTCATAAGGGCGGCGTAGCCCTGCGGAAAGACCGCAACTTCTTCGATGGTAATGCTGTACTCCACGCCCTCGAACTTGTAGTTCACAGGCTGATTGCTCCGCAGCAGATAATCTCTGAACTTGGGTTTGTCGCGTCCGAAGCTGGTCAGCGGCAGACCCGCTGCAATGCGCACAGAACATTCTGGCGGCAAGCCGCGTTGCCGGATTTCTTTCGCAATCGCTGCCAGCGTCAGCAGATAATAGTTGTCGTTCGCCGTCTTGTCCCGCTGGATAGGCTGCCGCCCGGAGCCACAAACAAAAAAGCACCCTCCAAACTCTAAGAGTCCTTGGCGGGTGTAGGGTTCGTGTTCTCCGTAGCTGGTAAGTCCAGCCGGAAATGAACAATGCGCTGTTTTGATGGCGTAGTAGCCGTGGTCGATGCCGATAATGATGCTCATGGGAAATACCTTCTTTCATTTCAAAATCTTTCGGGAATCTATAATAAACGGCGGGGGAAGAATATGTCTCCCTCGCCGAAATTTTCTTTGGAAATCGTTGTGGTTTTGTTCGTCACCGCTGGCGGTAGGCTCTCAAAACCGTACCGCCAGTGGTGAAAATTTACGCTGCAACAAAAAAGAACGCCCTGCTTTTTGGCAGGACGCACGTAAAATCGCTTGTGGACATTTTCAGGCAAATGGGATAAATTTGGTACATTTTGCCCCAGAATCGTCTGTTTTTATCAATTTTATATCGTAGCTATGATATAAAGTTGGTAGATAGGCTTCATCGTCGGGAAAAGCTTAATATTAATGTGCGTTTATGGAAAAAGTCCCTTACATTATATGTAATTAGTCCTGCTATCATGTCATACGGCAATATTTGCAACTATTAAAGTACTTCTCACTGGAATTAAAAAATCTTTTCCCTTTTCACAAAAAAGTTCTCTGGTATATTTGCTTTATCATCAATTCTTAGGTAATGTCCATGAAAACCGCCCATCAATTGAGTCGATTCTTTATAATGACAAAACAGATAATATAGGACTTCTTTAAGAAAATGTGACGCTTTTTTGCTTTGCTTTAACTCTTGATTATCGTCAAAAATCACCATTTTCAGCGGCAAACGATACTCGTAACAATAATATGTACTTTGCGAAGCATAATCTGTTACAATATTAGGTTCTTTTAAAGCATCAGCTACATCTGAAATGAACTCTGGCGCATTTTGCAAAGTACCTCTATATGAATCGGCTTCTAGGTGTTCTTTAAACATGAAACCGTTCACGCAAAAATCTGGGGCATCTGAGACATCACCTAAACGCCCCATAAGATGGCAGGTTTTTGAAAGTTGTACTAATTTTTCATTTCTGAAAAGCCTTAAGCAACCGCCCACTTCTTTGAACTCGATTCCATAGGAACGAAAGAAAGTTGCCAAAGGTCCATCACCTGTAATGCATTCAAACAGGTTTCTACTTGATAGGGACGGCTCGCTATTTAGTCGCCTAGTTAAATGATAGAATAAAATCTGGTCGAGTACTTTTTGGCGATTGGATTTTTTTATCAGTGCCTCTGCACGTTCAAAAAACAAATCTTCATCTGTACATTTCTGATGAACACACTCTCTAGTGCAGTCATCAAGAAACCGGATCATAGCAACCATTCCTATGTTTAAATAGTCACAAACACCCCGAAACGTAGTGTCATATGAATGTGTATCGATATACATTTCTTTCACCATTTGTTGAAGAGACTTTTTTAGCCACAGCAATTCTGACAATTCTCATTCATTGTGATAACAACGCTATTGGCGTATAAGATAGTAATTTGGCAGTTATCCGTTATGGTATATTCATTACGCCTCTACACACTTATAGTTGTACAGCGTCCGTTCACAGCAGGGAAGTTTGTCCTTGCTGGTAGCAAACACAACATGAACAGATTGGCGGTTCAGCAGTTGTGGGAAAACGAGGTCATCCAGATATTGCAGTTCTTCCGGTTGCAAGGACACACCCCTGCGAGATTCGCTCAGCAGGTCATCTGCAACGACCTGCGCGCGTTTAGCATCGTAACGGAATTTGATATCCCGACAGGTCTTAGCAGCCCACTGTGGGCAGCCGTTGCAGCAGTGCGGAGCTTTGGTAAGGCGTGTGCAATAGCGTGGCTGGTAGTCCGGGCAGCGTGGCGAGTGACAGACCTCGGCTCAATCAGCGCAGCTTGTACGGTTACAATCGGCGCTGCAAAGGTTTTTGCCATTGTGCAGACATTTACACGGGCACAGAGCGCGGTGTGGTTGGCGCTGGTTTTAACTTGATAACGGTTGCGGATGATTTCGCGGGAGATTGTAGAATCGCTCTTATGCAGACGCTGGGCAATCTTGTGGAGAGATGTACTGTTTTCCAACTCCTGCTGGATGATAAGACGGTCTTCATAGGTTAAATGCTTGTGTTTCATAATGGCTACCTCTATATAAAAGCAGCCGCATTGTAGGAAACAATGATACATTATTATAAAACGCATTTACACCTATTTGCAAAACTAAAAGCTACATCTTGCATTAAGTCCTGCAAATTTGCGTTAAAAAATGCAAGTGACACAAATTGTGCAAATGAGTCTCGAACCCCGCAATATTTTCAGAGATGTCTATGCTTTGGTTGTGCAAAACCATTGCGACCAAGTAGTAAGGGGCATGAGACTCATATGTTCCAAAATCTCCGGACTTATCTATAAAAACACTCGGAAATTTTTCAGCCATAAGTTTACTGTTCTTGTCGCTTAAAAACAATATATAACAAAAAAGGCGGGGAAATTCCCCGCCGCTCGGTGGGCCTGAGTCTTTCGACCAGCCCAATTAGTAGATATCTACTAATTCTTTATATGTATAGTATCAGAAATTCATTCGTTTGTCAACCAGTGTCTTTCGATTTTTCACTTTATAGTTACAGAGCGATTTTCGTATCCCCATATCATTTTACTCTAGGATATTATGAATCTAACTATTTCAATTTTGCTTAAAGGTAAAATTGCTTTATCTTATAATCAAAGTGTGTTATAATTTGTAATTAATCAATATAAAAATACTTTTTTGCAAATTCAAAGAGAAAGAAGGGACAGCAAATGTCAATTTCAAAACTGCAGGAAATTTTTGCTGCGCTACCATATGCTGATACTTGGTCGTTACAACTATTAAGGGTTAAAACTTCGAAACGTAGTGGCACCATTTATACCGGTAGAGAAATCACATTCACGCCTCCGGGCAAACTGAATGAATTTGTCTCCGAAATATCATCACGCTATATAGACTCGAGTAGTGGTATCCTGCAATCATTTCTTGAGGTAATGAATTATGACGGTTCCAGTATAGATAAAACCGTTTACAAACTTCAAGCGGAAAGTGAACTAATTAGCGATGAATACAGTGCGCTAATTGCCGCTGTTGCTACACCTGACGTAGAAACCAATCCTTTAGAGTTTAGAGCTCAAGCATACTTGCTAAAAGGGACTATCACCCTTGATGGGATGCCATATCCTGTAAAACTGATATCCATGCAAAACCCTGTAACCACATTGAAGCATAAGTTCTGGATGCGAAATGGGGAATTTCAAGAGATTGGCAATAAAGTATTGTCTCTCAGACCTGCTATTGATGTTGTTATCTTCAATGATTGCGTTTATATGCTAACCCTTGCGGGAGAGAATCTGTTTAATATGGAGCGTTCCTATAAAACAATTTGTGCTGCAAAAATAAGTGTTATCAACGAGAGCAATATTGTTACGGATTTTGAAGCGTTCGCAGCAATTGCTGGAAGCGGACATAATCCGAGAAAATTTGTCTCATTTAATGATGCGCATTTACAGAAACTAAAAAACGCGAATACGCGAAAAAGAATGGCCAAAAAATTCAGTATTTCTCTTGATGGAGATAAGTTCGATTCCACAAAGCCAGACACGGCTGATAAAATCGTTAAACTTTTATGTGATAGAGGTATGGTTGATCCCTTTGATGATAATCCTAAGGAAGTGGCTGGATCAAAGCAGTGGGTATAGGAGGCCATAAATGTCAATTCTTTTCTCATTCTGCTTATACTATATATCGTTTATCCCTTTATGGTTGTCTATTTTATTTGTTGACATGAAGAGCTGTGCTGAGAATCGCAACAATCTATGGACAGAAAAAATCAGTATTTGTTGTATTCTCATTTTGGCATTGATATGCCTCGTCACCTTGTTTGCTGAATTACGCACAAGTAATAAAGAAAATACGACCCTCGCAATTCTCAAACAAGCCAAAGAAGAAAAGACTTTAACCGCTGAATATCTGCTTTCATATATATTGCCACTATTTGCTTTTGATTTTACCACTTGGGATGGAGTTGTTTTATTTTTAGTGTTCTTCTCCACTCTTGGATTTCTGTGTATAAAGCACAATTATTTTAGCGTTAATATTGTCCTGGAATTGGCTGGTTTCAAGTTCTATACATGTACGCTCATAAACGAAGATAATATTGAAATCGAATCTTCAATAATAAGTCGCAGGGAATTGGCTGCCAAAAAAGGAGATGCGCTTTATTTAAAATCTCTCAATAATGAATACAAGCTCAATGTCGGATAATAACTGTTTCATGGCAAGTGGCCATATTCAATGTGATGCCTGTTTCAAATGATTTTGTGCTGATTACAGTAGCATTCATGTTTATTATCAAATGAGCGACCGCCATTATCTAATTGAGATTTGATTTAATACGCTGTATGACCGTCAGGCTGTATAAAAAGGGTATCCTCTTTCGGTAGGTCTTGCTATGCGCCATAATTATGAAAATGGTCTCATCAAAAATAGTCGCGCTTTTGAGGAGGTGTTAAAAGATGTGCTATCTGATTGCTAAAGAACGCAATGCACACGGTTGCATTGCGCTGAAAACTACCCACGGTCAGCATCTGGCTGATTTCAAATATGCACTAGATGAAGCTCTCGACGGTAGCGGAATTCAGCTTGTCACCATCAGCCGACCTACAGCCTACGGTGAGTACGCGCCGCATCGCTTTGTACACAGTGAAGAGGAATTTGCTGCGCAGGTATTGGCTATGCGGGCATAACGCAAATCTTATTTGTGACTTTTAATCCTGCCTCTCTCCAAAACTCATCTACCAACTCATCTACGGACGGCCATTCTGGTTGAGAAACGCTGCGGAAATAACTACACATTGCCTAAAATCAGTTGTTCTTATTTGTAGAATGCCAACAAAATTTTACGGTGATTCCAGAATTTCTGCCAGCGAAGCTTTCTCATAACCGCTTGGTCGCGGGTTCAAATCCTGCCTGGCCCACCAAAAAAGACGTGCAAACGTTAGTTTGCGCGTCCGTTTTTATTTTTCGGGGTCATCAGAGCGGTAGATGGGTCCGTAGAGAGTTTTGCTCATCTGGCTGCGGATGGAATCCTGCCGCTTGTGGTAAACCTGCGTGTAGATATGTGCTCAACAAAGACGGTAAACCTTTGATGCCAACGACTCGCTGTGGTCATGTTCGCTATAAAAACAATGCTGTATCTTCCGGATTTGGAGGATGCAGCATTTCTTTTTATCGCAAATTGTCGTATAATAGTGCTATATTCCAGATGCGTCACAACAAAGCCTGATACAGGCATCAAACGGAGGAAAGGGAAGGAAAACGGAATGTTCAGAGAAATGCGCAGAAAGAAAAACGAAATTTCAATCGATATGGCAAAGCAGCTGCTGGCGTCCAGTCGGCGTGGTGTGCTTGCAGTGAATGGCGATGACGGATACCCGTATGCCATACCGGTAAACTATCTTTACGATGACAAGGCACAGAGGATTTATTTCCACGGTGCAAAGATAGGGCATAAAGTCGATGCCTTGCGTGCCTGCGATAAGGTGTGCTTCACCGTATATGGGAATGAAACCGTCAGAACGGAAAGCTGGGCACCGTTCATGCAGAGCGTTGTAGTGTTCGGCAGGTGCCATCTGATGGATGCCGGTTCGGAGGCAACGCGGCGTTTAAAGCAGCTTGCCATGAAATACTATCCCAGCGAACAGCTTGTCGATGAGGAAATTGCGCATGCAGGAAAAGCAGTACAAGTCTTTGAAATCGAAATCGAGCATATGAGCGGGAAAGAAATTCAAGAGCGCTGATTGCATTGCATGACTGTCACTTGAGCAGGTAATGCGCAAAAAGTTGGGGTTGAGCAAAAATGAATTGAAAAGTGTAGTGGGGCACGGATATATTCTCGCTAAAAGCAGCAGCACAAACGCCCCGAATACACAAGTATAATACAGCAGGAGGAAAGCAACATGAACATCACCGTGTACTTAGGCGCGAACGAAGGCAATGACCCGTGCCTGCGGAAATCCGTGGAGGAACTCGGCGCATGGATTGGCAGCAGCGGGAATGCGCTTGTCTATGGCGGCTCAAAATCCGGGCTCATGGGTGCAATCGCAGACAGTGTCTTGCAGGCTGGCGGCAAAGTAACAGGCATTGAGCCGCAGTTCTTTATCGAGAACGAGTTACAGCACGATGGCTTGACCAGGCTTATCGTGACCAAAGACATGGCAGAGCGGAAGGCTAAGATGATTGAGCTCGGCGATGCCTTTATTGCTTTCCCCGGTGGTACGGGCACATTAGAGGAAATCGCAGAGGTCATGTCCAAAGTATCCCTGAAACACTTAGACGCGCCGTGCATCCTTTACAACCTGAACGGCTACTACGATGATTTGAAGGCACTGCTGACAAAGATGATTGACAAAGGGCTTTCCTCGAAAGAACGGCAGGAAGGTATTTACTTTGCCGATAACCTCGATGAGATAAAGCAAATCCTAAACAGAGTATAAGGAGAAGTACCATGTTTTTTGGCTTGTTCGACCAGTTGTTTCCCCTCATGTTTACCGCCGTCTTCCTTTTCATTGTCGGCACATTCATTTACACTGCCGTTACAGGGTTCAACACATGGCATAAGAACAATCAATCCCCGAGATTAACCGTGCCAGCCAAGGTCGTGACTAAGCGGCAGAATACGACCCGTCACAGCCATCCGGCGGCAGGCGATGCTTCCGGTGCTCATGGGTTCCATAGCACGACGAGCACTTCCTACTATGTGACCTTCGAGGTCGAGAGCGGCGACCGCATTGAGTTCGCTGTACGCGGGCAGGACTACGGTATGCTCGTGGAAGGCGATACGGGTAAGCTGAGTTTTCAGGGAACAAGGTTTCTGGGCTTCGAGAGAGATATCGGGAATGATTTCTGAGCGCAGGGGAGGATACGACTTCGGACCTCAATGAAGAGCCGGGAAGAGGTATAAGAGGGGATATACTCCTGTATCGTATAAAAGGATACACTACGAGTGTAGTACATGACGAGCATCCAGCCTGAAAGGGCGATGCTCATTTTTTTCGGGTGGCAATGTCCTGGAAGCAGAAATAATCAGGCTGGTGACGGGACTGCGTAAATTCAAACAGCATCCCGGAGGCATTGAATGTCTGGTCTGTTACAACGGCAACGCAGTCATAGCTGTCCATGGCAAGTACTTTTTCATCCTGCGCGGTGGCGTGTTCCACTGTCATACGGCGCTTACTGGTGATAATCTGCATACCCAGTGTGTTTTCTATATAATCGTAGATGGAGTTGGCCGCAATCTCGGGGGTCAGACCGGGAACAAACTCTGTCAAAAAATAGTTGATATCCAAAATGAGTGCTTTTCCATCCAGATACCGCACCCGGCGAATGTACCACAATTCATCGCCCACGGAAAACCCACTCAGCGAGGCAAGGCGCTCATCGGCAATGACGGTTTTAAATTCCAAAACCTTTGTCACTGCGTGTAATCGGTTTCGCCGCGCGGTTTCCTGAAAAGTTTCAATACCTCCGATGGTAAATGTGGTTTTTCCCACAGGCTGATAAATCACCCGTACTCCGCGCCCCTGCATGGCCTGCACATAGCCATCGTTGGTCAGTTCAGCCAGCGCACGGCGAACAGTGTTGCGGGAGCAGGCGTATTCCTCGAGCAATGTATTCTCACTGGGCAGCAGGGACTGATAGGGATAGTCCTGCGCTTCAATACGCTTTTTTAAGCTGTGATAAATTCCTTCGTATTTTGCTTTTGGCATAGCGGAAGCCCCCTTCGACTTGTTCAAACATTTGATTTAGTATATCGTATTTTCAGCCAAAATTCAAGAGGAGAATTTGTGCGCTGCACCGAATTTCATGCCTACGCATATAATTTCCGGAAAAGCGCTTGACTTGTATGAACAAGTTTACTATACTGAGGCTGTAAGGCAAACTTGTTCATACAAGTTTGAATATCCGCTTTAGCGGGATTCTGAAGGAGGAAAAAACAAAATGGGTAAATACGAACAGGATGCACGGCTGCTGCTTGAGTATGTCGGCGGAAAAGAGAACATTGCGGCGGTATCTCACTGCGTATCGCGTATGCGCTTTGTTCTGAATGACCCTGCCAAGGCAGATGTTGCCAAAATCGAGTCTCTGAAATCTGCCAAAGGTACATTCACACAGGCCGGGCAATTTCAGGTGATTATCGGCAACACGGTCAACGATTTTTACAATGATTTTATCGCGGTATCCGGCATTGATGGTGTTTCCAAAGACGCCGTCAAGAGCGCGGCCAAGCAGAATCAGAACGCACTGCAAAGAATTATGAGCGTGCTGGCTGAAATCTTTGCCCCGCTGATTCCCGCCATCATCACCGGCGGTCTGATTCTGGGTTTCCGCAACTGTATTGACAGTATTTATTTCTTTGGCAACGGCACACAGACGCTTTGTGATATCAGTCAGTTCTGGTCCGGTGTTGACAGTTTCCTTTGGCTGATCGGCGAGGCTATCTTCCACATGCTGCCGGTCTGCATCTGCTGGTCCGTTACCAAAAAGATGGGCACCACGCAGAGCCTTGGTATTGTGCTGGGCCTGACGCTGGTTTCCGGCCAGCTTCTTAACGCCTACGCGGTGGCCTCCACGGCGGCAGCCGACATCCCCAAATGGGACTTTGGCTTTTTCACGATCAATATGATTGGCTATCAGGCGCAGGTCATTCCGGCTATGCTGGCCGCGTTTACGCTCGTGTATCTGGAGCGCTTCTTCCGTAAAGTCTGCCCGCCGGTCGTTTCCATGATTGTGGTTCCGTTCTGCTCTTTGGTGCCGGCCGTTATCATCGCCCACACGGTTCTCGGCCCCATCGGCTGGAAAATCGGTTCTGTCATCTCCGATGTGGTTTATGCAGGTATCTCCGGCTCTTTCCGCGTTGTGTTCGGTGCTATTTTCGGTTTTGTTTATGCGCCGCTTGTTATTACCGGTCTGCATCATATGTCTAACGCGATTGATATGCAGCTGATTGCCGACTTTGGCGGCACCATGCTATGGCCGATGATTGCACTGTCCAACATTGCACAGGGTTCTGCCGTTCTCGGTATGATTTATCTCCAGCGCAAAAATGCCGCCGCACAGGAAGTCAATGTTCCCGCCTGCATCTCCTGCTATCTGGGTGTTACTGAGCCTGCCATGTTCGGCGTCAACCTGAAATACAATTTCCCGTTTGTCTGCGGCATGATTGGTTCCGCAGCAGCCGCAGTGGTCTGTGTGGCAACCTCCACCACGGCCAACGCAATCGGCGTCGGCGGTATCCCCGGTATTCTGTCTATCCAGCCGACCTATATGCTCAGCTTTGCGCTGTGCATGTTGATTGCGATTGTCGTCCCCTTTGTGCTGACGGTTGCCATCGGCAAGAAAAAAGGCGTTGCCTGATTCGATTCTGAATGTAAGTGGGGTTTGCAATGTACAATTTCAAGGACAAGGTTGTCTACCAAATTTACCCGAAATCCTTTCATGATTCCAACGGGGATGGCTTTGGCGATTTGAAAGGCGTCACCCAAAAGCTGGACTATTTGGCGGATTTGGGTGTGGATTACCTATGGCTGACACCGTTTTTCCCTTCACCCCAGCGGGACAACGGCTACGATGTGGCCAACTACCGTGCGGTGGATTCCCGCTACGGCACGATGGATGATTTGGACGAATTGATTCGGGAAGCCGACAAGCGCGGTATTGGCCTGATGCTGGATATGGTGTTCAACCATACCTCCACCGAGCATGAGTGGTTTCAAAAAGCATTGGCAGGCGATAAAAAATATCAGGACTACTACATTTTCAAGGACGGCTCTCCCGACCGCTGCCCCACAAACTGGGTGTCCAAATTCGGAGGCTCCGCGTGGGAGTATGTGCCGCAGTTGGGTAAATGGTATCTGCATTTGTTTGATGTCATGCAGGCTGATTTGAACTGGGAGAATCCTGCTGTGCGTGCCGAAATGGCCGACATCCTGCGCTTTTGGAAAGCGAAGGGAATCAAGGGCTTCCGCTTTGATGTAGTCAATCTTATCTCCAAACCGGAACTGTACGAAGACGACTTGGAGGGCGATGGCCGTCGCTTCTATACGGATGGCTGCAATGTCGGCAAGTATCTGAAAGAACTGGTGGCCGCAGGCGGTATTGACGGTATGATGACTGTCGGGGAGATGTCCTCCACTACGCTGGAAAACTGCATCGGGTACACATCAGAGAAAAACCATGAACTGACGATGTGCTTCAACTTCCATCACCTGAAAGTGGACTATAAAAACGGGCAAAAATGGGAGCTGATGCCCCCCGACCATGGGGCGCTGAAGCGTTTGTTCCAGACCTGGCAGGAGGGAATGCAGGAACACGGCGGCTGGAACGCTTTGTTTTGGTGCAATCACGACCAGCCGCGTGCTGTCAGCCGGTTCGGCAGCGACACGACCTATTGGAGAGAAAGCGCCGAAATGCTGGCCACGGCGATTCATTGTATGCGCGGCACACCCTATATTTATCAGGGCGAGGAACTGGGCATGACGAATCCTCATTTTACCGAAATTGACCAGTACCGTGATGTGGAGAGTTTTAACTATTATAAGATTCTGCGTGAGCAAGGCAAATCCGAGGCTGAGACGCTGAATATTCTGGCACAGCGCAGCCGGGATGACGGCCGTACTCCCATGCAGTGGGACAGCAGCCTCAACGCAGGCTTTACGTCAGGTACGCCGTGGATTGGCGTGGCGGATAACTATAAGAGCATCAACGCTGCGGCGCAGACGAGTGATGCGGATTCGATTTATAGCTTCTACAAAGCGATGGTACGCTTGCGGAAGGAACACCGGGTCATAAGTGAGGGAAAAATTGAATTTCTTTACCCAGATAACACGGACCTGCTGGCTTATCGGCGCTATGGCTCGGCGGACAAGGAAGAACTTCTTGTACTTTGCAACCTGACAGAGCAAGAAATCCACGCTGAACTGCCTGACGCTTGGACGACCGCAGAAAAGCTGATAGGAAACTACGCAGATAACCCTTCAAAAACCCTGCGTCCGTATGAGTGTGTTGTATTGCATACAACAAAGGAATAAAAAGTAAAGCAGCAAGAGTGTCTACTACGAAGGCAGACGCTCTTGCTGCTTTTTTAGTAGCCTTCTGCTCGGTCAGAACCCAACCGTTGCCCTTGCCTTCGGCTGACGCTTCCTGCTACTGAGTTCTTAGTGCTCTCGCCACATGGCTGTTGCCCATACCGGGCGTATCTATAGAAAAGGCCTGTTAACGGAAGATTTGTAGGGATGGGTCTTGACCCATCCGCACATCTGGCCGCGCGCAGCGCATAAAATCGCGCCGAATGGCGCGCGGTTTCCCGATATATCGTGCTTTTGGCAAGGCGGCACGGAACGGTCAAGACCGTTCCCTACAATGCAGCCGAAAGGCCGCAATCATCCCGTTGGGTTTTTCGACAAACTGAGAAAAGGCCTACTGCATAAATGCAGTAGGCCTTTTCGGAGAAAAAAGTAAATATGAGAATGTCAGAATAAATCGGTGCTGCAGAGATTCACCCGCAGTGGAATGCTTTTGTACAAAAGCATCCTAGCCTTTTCCGGAAGTTTCTTCCGCTTTGGAGGCTGCGTTACTCAGCAGAAACAATCGTGAGGGTGGATTCCCAGATAGAGTAGGTATTGCTGAATCCCCAGCCGGAAACCACCTCATCGTGGGCAGGAATTGTGACCTGCTTGCCGCTTTCGGTTTCGACCATAGGCACCTCAAGCTGCTCACTGCCGTTCAGGGTCAATACCAGAGCATCGTCCTTCACCTCGACCAAGGTGCCGGAAATGGAGGCCGAACCATCTGCCGCGGTGATGCTGCATACCTTGTGCGAGTAATCCACCAGCAAGGTTGCCTCGGTAGCAGTGGGCTGTTCACCCTGAACCAGCTCATAAGAACCGGTATAATTTTCGGTCACAAGCTCTTCCACATTGACTTCAAAGGTAACGGTAGAACCCAGGAAATGCCCCGTTACGGTTTTGGTGCCGGTGGTGTCAGAATCATACCCGGTATAGGTGAGGCGGCCATTCCAGATGGTTTCCTCTGCACCGTTGGCGCGCACTGCCGTTACAACCAGATCCCCGGCGTCAAAAGCATCTCCTGTATAGAAGGTACGCAGGTTGGAAGAATCGACCGTCAGGCTCTGTACCGGTGCATACGTCTGACCGTAGATGTTGATGTTACGGGTGAACCCACCACCCATAACGCCATAGCTCAGGCTTGCTTCCCAGTTGTAGGCGCCATGATCGGTGTCGAAAATGTATACATCCGCATCTGCGCCGCCTTCGGTGTTGACCGGGCGGACCGTTCCGTCAGCATCCAGATTGCCGGAGATATGAACAACAAAGTTTTTCTCACCGGATTCATCGTAAGTATACCAGTAGCCGTATACCTGCGACACCACGCCGCCGCCAACAGAGGTCGTGGGACCGCTGAACGTGCCGTGCATAGAACCATCGGTGTAGCAGTACATATCCAGACAGGCCGGGTCAACAATGGTGCTGAAACCTTCGGTGTACTGACCTTCAAAGTAGTAGGCAACTTCGCCGTTTTCCTCTTTTTCCAGCCAGGTTTCCTGCGGAATGGCCACCATATCCTCCAGAGAGGTGTTGACAAATGCGTTGTCTGCATAGTTCATGCTGACGCCTTCGGTGGAAGTCTGCTCTGCTACGGTAACATCACCGGCACCTGCTGCGGGCTGGTTGTTTTCCTGCAGGGAAACAACACCCACACAGGCCACAGCTGCAACGGCCACAGCACCGGCTGCGGTGAACTGCTTTGCATCAGCCTTGGCGTTGCCGGCCTGCGTTTGCTTGCAGAAGCAGGCAATCACGCTGAGCAGCGCTGCAACCAGTGCGCCTGCCATATAAAAGACGCACAAACCTGCATTGCCACCGGCGAAGGTGACATGGTTGATTACATCGGCAAACACAAAATACAGCTGAACTACGACAAGATAAAGGGCCGCATTATAAATAACAGCCTGAATCAGCGCGCTGAAAGGAACCGAAATAAAGAAGAAAATCAAAGAAGCAGCCGCACCCACAAGCAGCACAACACCCGGAAGGGTCCCGGTATGTCCCAAAGGAGCAGCGGTTTCCTGTGTTGCCAGAAATACAATAGCGGTAATCAGGGCCACTACTGCGGCAGCAAGGCAAAGATAACTGCCGGAAGCCTTATTTTTCAATAGCTTATTCATTCTTTTCCACCTCTCAGTTCTTCGCAGAGGAACGATTTTTCCGCTTTTCCTCGGAGAAAACGTCCGTGTAGGTGTGAAGTACATACATGACGGCGGAAGCTGCAACAAGGGCAATCGCAATCGCATCAATCACTCTCAGCGCGGTCTGCCACCACGGTGCAGCATCCGAAACGACCATATCCTCAGCAGAAGCACCGCCCATGCTGGATTTCAGCATGATATAGTACAGATAATGGTTGGAATCCAAAACCTTTTGCAGCAGATCGCCGTCATCGGTGGAAGTAATCAGTTTTTCAATTTCTGTCGGGCGTGCAGTATCCAGACAGAAAATGTTGGTACCTGCCATCAGCATTTCCGGAGCAGAAGAATACTCAGAAGCAGTCAGAGCGTCATCAATAATATAGCCGCCGTAGTTCCATTCATCACGCAGGATATGCTGAATACCCTGACTTGCCGCTGCGTACATAACGCCGATACGGTTATAGGCGGTCATAACACCCAGAGAATCGCCCTCGGCCAGAGAGCCCTCAAAGGCACGGATATAGATTTCACGGATGGACTGCTCGTTGGCAAAGGTGGAGATGCCCTGACGACCGGCTTCCTGCTCATTGAGGAAGAAATGCTTGACCGTGCCAATCAGACCCTTGTTGCGCATACCATGGGAAACGTTCTTGGCTGCGTAGTAGCTCAGCACGCCATCCTCAGAGAAATACTCGCTGGTACGGCCGGAATAGGGAGAACGCAGCGTGTCGGCACCGGGCGCATAAGCAATGGGAATAGACGCATACAATGCATCCTCGCCATACATTTCACCAAAACGGGTCTGCAGATCGTGGTCCCAAGATGCGCCGATGATGGGCAGTGTTGCCCAGCCGGTGCAGTTGCGGCGGTCGCCATACTTGAACTGACCGTTCATGCCTTCGGGGCCGTCCACGATGGTGCAGCCGGGCTTATTGACAGCCTTGACCGCTTTAATGCCCTTGGAATCGCCCATATTGATGAGCAGCTCGCTCAGCGTCATCTGGGACAGGAAGTCATCCCACTTCGGGTCATCAAAGGCCACGCCCTTCATATCAATGAAGTTGATCTTTTCATCCAGCGTAACACCCAGATTAAAGTCCGAAACGCTCTTGGCATCGGCAGCCTTTGCATAGGTCTGCATATTCAGGCCATTGTACAGCTTGTCATTCACGGTCAGCTTTGCCAGCGTGACAGGGTAGGTGGTATCCCATGCGCTGCGGGACAGATAGGTGATTTTCTCATCATCGTTGGCCCAGTAGTTTACATCTGCATCGTCAAATGTATTAGTGACTTCAACATCGCTGTTGTAGGGAGAAGTACGGTACTTTTCTGTGTCCACAGTCGTGTTAGGAGCGGTCCATTTGGCTGCGGCTGCGGTGTTTCCGGCAACAATATTGCCGTCCTGATCCATCAGCTTGCCTTCCACAGCACTGCCGCACTTCAGGGCAAGAACATTGTTCAGAGCCTCGTGGGCGCCATTGCCGACAGCAAAGTAGTAGTCACCCGGGTCCAGAATGTAGCCCTTGGCACCGTGAGCGTCATAGGATGCAAGGAAATAGCCGGGAACCTCCAGCTGAACCGTCTCGGAAGCGCCTGCGGCAACATCCACCTTGTCGTAACCCATCAGCTGAATGGCGGACTTTTCAACAAGGTTTTCCTTGTCATAATCGGTGTACGGAGACTGCGCATACAGCTGCACCGTAGCCTTACCATCCACGCTGCCGGTGTTGCTTACCGTAACCGTAGCCGTAAAGGTATCTGCATCCGCATCGTAGCTCAGGTTATCCAGTGCATACTCATAGGTTGTGTAAGAAAGGCCATAGCCGAACGGGAAGCAGACTTCCTCTGCATAGTTCCATCCGTCGGAGGACGCCTTGGCGCCCGCGGCAGAAGCTGCATTGCCCTGTCCCAGGACAGTATCCTCATAACGGGTTTCATAGTAACGGTAGCCGACGTAAATGCCCTCGTTATAGCTGACAAAGCTGTCACCGGCGGCACGGGGCGTTTTGCCCGCATAGTCATAGGCGTGCAGACCGAAGTTTTCAGCACTGGGAGCAGACAGAGAGTTTGCCGCAAAGGTTGCCTGCGTATGGCCGGAAGGATTGACCTCACCAGTCACCACACGAATGGCACCGGGCATACCATAAAAACCGGGGTTGCCCACCCACAGGACGGCATCAACGTTATATTCATCCAGCCAGTCCATTTCCATCGCAAACACAGAGTTCAGCAATACGACGACCTTTTTGAACTTGCCGGAGTCCTTGATTTTCTGGAAAATGGCTTTTTCGTTGTCATCCAGTTCCAGCATACGCTTGCCCTTGTCATTGACCATGGCAAGGTCGTTGCCCTCCGTAGCAAAGCGGGAGAGCGTGACGAAGGCAACATCGCCATAGGACGCAAACGAATCTGTCACACTGCCGGTGAACAGCGCCGGATCATACTCGCCAACAGAAGAAACGCTTCTTGCCTCCGGTGCCGGAGCATTTGCATAGGCGTCCAGTACCGTCTGGTTGACGTTGAAGCCCGCGCCCTGCAATGCATCAACGGGCGTCTGCTGGTATTCCTTGTTTGTAGAGGAACCGCCTGCCGTGCTGCGGAATACCGGGTCAATGCTGCCGCGGCCAAAGGCGGTCACGTTGCGCTCAGATTCAGAGAGGGGCAGTGCGTTATTGCGGTTATACAGCAGAACGCTGCCCTCCTCCTCTTCCTGCTCACAGAATTCATAGGCGGCCTGAATATAAGCAGCGTAGCTTGTATCCGTCAAAGAACCGTCTGCCGAGAATTCTGTTCCGCCGTAAGAAGCATTGGAGCCTTCAATACCAAGTGCGTGGTTTACTTCACCTTCCTGCTGAAAGGCAATCGAGGTTCCTGTCAAAACAAGGTTTGCCAGCAGAACCGCTGAACCGGTCAGACCCAGCCAACGCCGGGATTGATCGGCAGGTCGCTTTTGTGCCATAGGTTTTCTCCTCCTAAGTACTACAATGTCAGGATGGGACAGCTGCTGCGCAAGAGGCCGTGCACTGCCTTTTTGCGGGAGAGCTGCCACAGCATAGCCGCGGGCTTGCCGGAGATGTTCTTTCACATCTTCATCACATTTGTATCATATATAAAGGAATCGCATCCGTCAACGGGCTTGGCATAAATGTCAAAAAAAGCGGCATACTCTGCACCATTGCCAAACAAAAAAGCCTCCCGCAGCGCATCACGCGGCAGGAGACTTTGGGGTGTAACTGAAAAATCAGGAGGCGGTTTCCAATAACGGAAGTGTCACAACAAGGTAGAATATACTGTCCTCCACAAAGTAATCGGCTGTTCCGCCGTAAGATTCGGCGATGTTTTTCATGCTCTTCATTCCATAACCGTGCTCTGCCGCGTCCTGTTTGGTTGTCACCAAGGTACCGCAGTGCTGCACAGGTTCGACAGGGGTATAATTTTCCACGCGAATCACCGCCATATCCCGGCGGCGGCTGATGTTCAAGGCAATAACTCTTTTTTCTGCATCGGCCACCGTGGTCAGACACTCGATCGCATTATCTAACGCATTGCCCAGCAGCGAATAAATATGGTAATGCTTCATTTTGGCAAGGCAGCTGCCGTCAGCCGAGCAAATCAGCTGGATTCCGTTCTGCGCACACAGGCCGGCTTTTTGCGTAAGGGTTATATCCAACGCTTTATTCCCTGTAAAATAGCGCAGGTTCAGGCTTTCCATCTCAGTCTCCAGCTTGGTGCGCTCCTCTTCCGTGGCGCGGGAATATTGCTGCTTCAGATCATGGTAACGGATATTGATTTTTTCCATATCCTTTTGCGCCTGCTCATACTGCTGGCGGTCACATTCCAACAGTTGTTCCAGAACGCTGTTTTCATGTTCCAGATGCTTGATGCTGCAATTTGAAAACTCCAGCGCCAGAACCGTAACGGCGAACAGAACACAAAAAGTATTCAATGCAAGGTATGCCGTCAGGTAAGAATCCGATGCAGTGTCCAGAACATCTTCCAACACAACGCTCAGATATACCGCTGCGATTAAAAAAAGACCGGAATACAAAACGGTTTTGACGTTATCAAACATAAGCTGCCCACGCCGGAAACGCCTTGTAAACAGGAAGTAGATGGGCAAGCCAACCAGTACATTACACAGCAGCAAAAGCGGGAGAACGACATAAAAATTCATCGAGCCATGTATCTGCCGCAGCCAGAACACAAGCATATAAACCAACTTGCTGGTGATATGCTGTACGGCATAGGCACAGGTGGTATAGAATGCTGCGTGCAGCAGACTGCAATCAAAGCAAACTAAAATTTGCAGGTAAATCAGCAGGGTATTCAGCAGCAGCACTGTCCATGTAGGCGCAGGAGAGCCGGTGACAGGGCCGGAAACCGCCATCAGTGCTGCCACGCTAAGCACAAGGCGCAGGACAAAATAGGTCCGCCGTTGATTCCATGGCACAAACAGGCAGGCCCCCAACAACATTCCCAGCAAAACCTGCTTGCTGAAGAGAAAGCTCAAAATCATTACGGGTTTTCCCACCCTTTCTTTGCAAGATATTTGGAAAACGCATCAGAAAAAGACTCTTTGTAGGTGCGTCCAATGGGAAGGACCTTTTGGCCGATATAAATATTCATACGGCTCACCGCTGTAATAGAGCGCATGTTTACCAAAAATCCGGCGCTGCATCGGACAAATCCAAGCGGGGAAAGCGCAGCGGCAATCTCCTGCATGGAGCCTCGGTTTTTAATCACCTCACACCGCCCGGTTTCTTTATCCAAAAGGTTATACAGCAAATCATGCTGCTGCACTTCAATGTATTCAATCGTACCGGAATCAATCAGCCGGGTCACAGCACCGTCTTTTATCAGCAGCTTTTTCTCCGCGGGGTTGTTTTGTTGTGCCTCCCGTTCGCGTATTACTTTCAGCGCACGGTTCAGGTACATCTGCAAGGAATACCACTGCACCGGTTTTATCATAAAGCCCAGCGCAGAGACGCTGTAACCGTTGATAGCAAATTGCTGCAGGTTTGTGCAGAAGATGATCAAAACACGGGAATTTGTTTTCCGTATTTCTTCTGCCAGCTCCATCCCCGACATTTGGGGCATATCTATGTCCAGATACAAAATATCACAGGCGTGATTCCTGTCTGAAAGATAGGCGGAAGCACTGTCATATTCCTGCACATCAAATGCTATGGCATATTCGTCAGAAAAGCGTGTGATTTCCTGCTGTAATTGATGCCGTGCTTCCTTTTGATCGTCAACAATTCCAATGTGAATCATGCCGTTTCCGTCCTTTCTTCTTACTTTTTGCCGCCGTTGAGAACAGCAGCATACATTTCTATATTTTACTTTATCATAACAAATCTTTTGGTTTTTTGCAATTCTGTCGGCAAAAAAGACCATCTGCTTCGTCAGGGCTTTGCGCGCATGGCATCAAGCCGTTGGTGCCGATGCAGAAAGCGGTCGTCCCCTGAAACAGAAAAAGTATCGGAATTGCCATAGACCTCTGCGTGCCTTGAGCACGGCAGAGGGTTGTTTTTTTGTGTGCAGACGCTTTCCTGAAAGAAAAAAGCGTGGTATACTGAATGCGGCAGCCAGGAGGCTGTAAGGGGTAAACTTTGCTCTTTAGGCAACACCGCACAATTCCCGCCTAACGGCTTAAGCACCGCTCCGGCGGCTCCGGCACGGCATCTGCGTTGCCAAAATGC